>Ga0208457_1000305_pt1 | contig 54638 bp, 52 predicted proteins | sample June2015DPH_10_1_FD_185513 | JGI IMG/M metagenome (GOLD analysis project Ga0208457, IMG submission 185513) | Peatland microbial communities from SPRUCE experiment site at the Marcell Experimental Forest, Minnesota, USA - June2015DPH_10_150... | ecosystem: Environmental > Terrestrial > Soil >... | reverse complement strand
CACCGCTGTTTATCGGGTTTCACCTTGCCTCCTTGTTTATAGATTGAACAAGTAATTTTCCGCGATTTTCGCTCATTCTAGTAAACCACTACATATAGTGGTTTGCTTAAACAACCGGATAAGCATTAGGCGACTTAGGGGGAGAAATAGGGAGAACCCGCAGCAACCGTTTGCCGATGAGCCACTTGGAGCATCATTGGTGCTGGGGACTTGTGCCTGCCCAATTCGCGGCGTTCATGCTGCCGCTATGGTACGGAGCGTAGCTGGGCTGCCCCTTCCGGCAGGATAGCGATACGGTGACAGCAGGAAAATCGATCCAGAGCCACCAGGGACGGTGGGGTGTCTAACAAAACCGCATGGCAAGGCCCCGGTCAGCCCAGCCCTGAAGACGCCTCGCCCCTACCGGGCCTTGCGGCCCTCGCTGGAATTTCGAAACGACAGTCGATGTGAGCAGGTTGTCGGAGCGAATCTACTTCAGCAGGTACTCCTGCAAAAACACGACGTCGGCATAGAACAGGAAATCCTGGTTCGGCTTCTTTTGGTAGCCGTGTCCCTCGTCTTTGGCCATCAGATACCACGCCGGAGTTCCCTCTTTCTTCAGGCCCGCGACGATCTGGTCTGACTCGCTCACGGGCACGCGCGGATCATTTTTCCCCGCCACCACTATCATCGGTTTCTTGATCTTGTCCAGGTTGTTCATGGGGGCGATTCTTTCGAGAAACTCCCGCATCTTCGGATCGCGCTCGTCGCCATACTCGACGCGGCGCAAGTCGCGGCGGTACGCCTCGGTATGCTCAAGAAAAGTCACCAGGTTCGACATGCCCACGATGTCGATCGAGCAGCGGATGCGGCCGCTGTAAAACGTCGATACGGCCAGGGTCATGTGCCCGCCATAGCTTCCGCCGGTCACGGCAATGCGGTCCGCGTCCAGGTCCGGCCGCCTGGCGATCCAGTCGAAGAGCGCGTTGATGTCCTTGTAAGAATCCTGGCGTAGGAAACCGTTGTCGAGCTTGGTAAACGTTTTGCCGTAGCCGGTGGAACCTCGCACGTTGGGAAAGATCAGCGCGATCCCCAATTCGTTCAAATAATAATTCTCGCGTCCGAGAAAACCCGGCCGCGACTGTCCCTCCGGCCCCCCGTGGATATCAATCAGCACCGGGCGCTTGCCTGAAAACTTGGCGGGTGGACGATAGAGAAAACCTGAAATCATCTTTCCGTCGAAGGTCTTCCAGCGGACAAGCTCCGCTTCCGGAAATGCTTCCGTATTGACCGCCGTTTCGCTGGTGGTCCAGCGCTCCACCTTGCCGGCGGTGATGTCGAGCGAATAACAATCGCCGGGCGAGCGCGCCGTTGTCAGTGCAAATGCCAAGTCGTGATTGTTGCGGTGCCAGAGCAGGCTGCCCACCAGGCCGACGGGCAGTTTGGGCACCGGCAGCTCGCCGCCCGAAGTGGTGTCGAGCAAGTGGAGAGCGCTGAGACCATCCTCGTTGGTCACAAAGGCGATCCACCTGCCGTCGTATGACAGGACGATATCATCAACATCCCACGGAATGTTGGAACTCAACACCTTCATTTGCTTAGCCGCGAGATCGATATAGACGAGCTGCTGAAATTCCGAACCCTTGTCGGTAGTCAGATAGACTCCCTTGCCGTCCTTGCTGAATCGCGCGTTCCTGTAAGCGACTTGTTCGTCCGTCCTCCGCGGCGTGAGGGCAGTCTTCTCACCGGTGGCCGTATTCACCAGCCACACGTAGGTTTCATTGACGGAGATCCATTCGATCAGGAGGATTTTCTTGTCATCGGGAGACCAGTCCTCCGGGCTCCATCCGCCGCCAGAGAGTTGGGTGAGCAGATGATCCGTCTTGGGGTCGGCGGGATTCATCACCCAGAGGTCGGTATCCTGGCCGGTCCGCCGCGTGGAGGTGTAGGCGATCAGGTCGCCGCTGGATGACCACGGCCCCAAAAGATTCCTCGACTTTCCGTCCGTAAGCAGCACGCTGTCGCGTGTTGCGAAATCGTAGCGGAAGAGCTGATACCACTCGCCGCCGCCGACGTCTTTTGAAAAAACGAAGTAGTCGCCCCCGCGGGGATGGAAGCTTCCGCCGTGAACCGGTTCGGTGAAAAAAGTCAGTTGCTGGCGCGCGCCGCCCGGCATCTTCACCAGGTGGGTTTGATAAGTGTTCCCGAACCGAGTGCCAATCAGCATCTCGCGGCGCTGCGGGTGCCAGTCTGACGGAAAAGCGGCACGGTTCTCGGCATACCGCCCCGCCGTTTCGGCGAGCGAGGTCGGAATCGCCGGGACATTGTCCAGCACCAGATTGTCGGGCGGGGCGAGCACCGCCTCTTGCGCCAGTGCTTCGACGGCAGCCAGCAACAAAAGCGCCACTAACAAGCCAAGCCGACTAAGACGCAGCTTCATGGTGACTCCTTCGCGAAGTTTTTCGCCTTGATTTCCCTGCGCACCAGCACCCGTCTCCATAGGCATCTGCCGTTCATGCCTCTTCATGGCGTAGGTGATCGCTGTGCCGGCCCTTCCGCTAAGCTGGCTTCGAACCGAGAGTGAAGCGAACGGTCTTTTCCGCTCCTCCTCGCCGACAGTTTTCATCTCCACTCGAACCGAAAGGATTTTGGCAAATCCGTCGCGTCGCCGGAAGCGGCGCCGCACTCCTTGTGCGCCATGGCCCGAAGCTGGAACACCCCCGAATTTCCCATTCTAGCTCCGAACAGCCTCACACAGTACACCGTCGAGGGATTCCAGCGTACTCCTTCTTCTTTGGCTGGATCCTCCACCTGCGCCACCACCCGCTGGGCAGTCTTTCCAGGTCGCCGTCTGCTAAACAAACCGCTTGTATAAAACGTAGGCCCAACACGAACAATGATAGCGTGGGACCACCCAGCAGAAGCCCAACGCTGGTCCCGAGCCACCGCGTCAACCCGGAAATAGTCACTTGGCCGCAGAACGGCCTACTCGTAGAAGTGTAACCCCGACTCCCCTGAAGTCCCTTCAAGGAAGTTTGTGGTGGCACAACACGCGCTGGGATTGATCGCGAGTAACGCCGTAGGGTAGAGCGAAGTCGCTCAACTCCTGTATCGTCGCCTACACTTCCACAATCGCTCGGCCCTCAGGGCAACGAACAATCCTTGGGCTCAATACCGATGCTGTCATTGACGGCGCACCGGATCCGCTGTTTGCATCCCAGGTAGCGCTCCGTCACCTGAATCGAGACATGGCGAAGCAGGAACTGGATCTACTCCAGTTCCCCTCCCGCCGCATGAACAATTCTGCTATAACTTCCGTAAAGCACCCTGGGGCTGAAAGGAGTACCGCTATGTCCGCTTGCCGAACATCGCTTATTGCCTTTGTAGTTCTCTTGCTTTTCTCTATCCCCTCTTCCGCAACGGATACTGAGCTGGCTCTCGGCAAGGCTCAGGACGGTGTCCTGACCGCAGGCAAAGCGCAGTCCTTTGTCGTCTCACTTAATGCAGGGGACTTTGCCCAAATCAAATTGGACCCTCATGGAAAAGAACTGGTCGTCATAACCTACGATCCGTCGGGCGACAAGTTTCGCGGGACCGCACTTGGACCTGACGAGGGCAAGTTCAACTTCGTCGCGGATCGCCCAGGCACTTACCGGGTTGGCGTTTCAGCCAAAGACAAGACTGTAGAGGCGACCTACACGATTACACTCCACAAAGTCGTGACGCTCACGGCACGGCTCGCTCCTCCGAAACCAGTTTATGAAAGCCTGCGGATGAAAGCTCTAAAAGCCTCTGTCGAGAGTGGAAAGCCGGGAAGTGTTGACGCATTCTGGGAAGAAGTTAAGAAACAAGGCGCCCCGTTGATCGAACCGCTGGCTGGCAATGACAAGAACATGTTAGTGACCTTTCTTTGGAGAGGAACACCGGACACACACAACGTTTTCGTGCTCCGGTTCCCTTATGCCGCAGACAAACCAGACAACTATCACATGATCCGTTTGGGGGAGACCGACGTTTGGTACAAGACCATCGAAGTTGGGAAGCGAATGAGATTCGATTACAGACTTGCCCCCAATGTTCCCACCTCCTTCGGAACCCCACCAGACTTTGATCAAGACGCAATCGCGATGATTGCGGCGGCCTCAAGGCCGGACCCGCTAAACCCGAAACGCTGGCGTATTGATGTGGGGAGTTTGGATTCTCCTGAGTACCTGGGCAATTCAATCGTCGAAATGCCGAACGCGCCAGCGCAGCCGTGGCTCGCAGAAAGGGCGGGTGTTCCAGCTGGCCAGGTTGAAAAGCATCGCTTCAAGAGCACGTTGTTGAAGAACGAACGCGAGATTGCGGTTTATATTCCGCCGGGATATTCGAAAACCGAAAAGCCGTATCCGCTTCTCCTCCTTTTCGACGAAAGCGCCTATCTAGGCGACAAAAATCAGAAAGCTCTCGTACCCACGCCCACGATCCTCGACAACCTCATTTCGGAAAAGCGTATTTCACCGATGGTCGCGCTTCTTGTCGGCAATGCGGCCGGTGCACGAAGCCGCGAGCTTACCTGCAATCCTGTCTTTACCGACTTCCTCGTCTCCGAACTCCTTCCCTGGGCGCACGGTCTGTACAACTTCACGACCGATCCTCGCCAGACAGTGGTCGGCGGTTCCAGTTTTGGCGGACTAGCGGCCACCTGTGCCGGGCTGCGCCACTCGGAAACGTTTGGAAACATCCTCTCGCAGTCCGGTTCCTACTTTTGGACTCCGCCGGGCAGTAACAATTCCTATTCCGAAACAGATCCCGAGAACTGGATAGCCAAACAATTCATCCTGAGCGCCAAGCTGCCGCTTCGCTTCTACCTGGACGCCGGCAGCGATGAAATTGACTTTGGTGACGGCAGCAGTTCCATCCTCGTTACCACCCGGAACTTGCGCGATGTGCTGCTCGCGAAGGGTTATGACGTCCGTTTCCAGGAGTTCGCCGGCGGCCACGATTACCTGAGTTGGCGTGGCACGCTCGCCGACGGCCTAATTCTGTTAATGGGCAATCCCTCAGTGGAACCACGACAGGAATCCGCCGTGAAACCCTAGCTCAAAGGCCCAATTCAATCGTTTCTGGAGAATCCGACAATCGCGGATGTGTCGTCGGCCACTCGGAAAGTACTCTCCGGCTGTTCGCGGAGGAATTTATACGCTCGCCTCACGGCAACAAGCAGCCGCTCAAATATTTCTGGCTCGGTAAATGGTTCAGGCTGTAAAGCTGACTTGTCAGAAACTAACCCACTACAAGAAAATCCAAACTGTGCCACCACCCAGCGAGAAGCCCTTTGACAAAACGTTTACGACCCGCCGTATAGTTGGGCTGTATGAAGAAAAACCCAACCAGTCGGAATTGGGAATCCGCCGGAAAGGGTTTTCGAGAAGAGGTTGAATCATGAGCGCAGTAGACCAAACGAGACCACAGCGAAAGGGGAAAATGCTCACTCCTAAGAGTGTCCAGGACCGCGTCATTGCTCGGAAAATGGCTGGTCAGAGCAACCGGCAAATAGCGCGCCAACTCGGTCTCCACCACGGAACGGTTGGAAAGATCCTCTCTCAGGCAGAAGTCCAGATGATGTTGAACGAATACCGTCAGTGCGCCATCGAGCTGGTGCCTAAGGCGATCAAGGTCTGCAGCTATCGCCTGGACCGCAAGGACGGGAAAATCGCCGTCGAAGTTTTGAAGGGCACGCAAGTCTTTGTGACCGAGCAGGACCAGAACGTCACTCACAACGTCGCGCACGATTTTGACGGGTGGACCGATGAACAAATCGAACAATACATCAAGACGGGCGAACGGCCCGAGATCATCAAGACTTAGCCCAAAGACAAGGCTTACCAGGGCGGAATTGGAACAGTTCGGGCGAGCCAGAATCGAGTTGGAGCAGCGACGGGAGATTCGTCGCTGCCTAGATAGGAGCGCAGACCCACCTGGGGGCCGCTTTACTGGCTTCAGATTCACACCAAGACCTTCGACGAGCACTGGCAGGAGAAAGGCACGCAACCTTATGCCCGCTTTCCCTCGATGCCCTATTTTCCAAGGCTGTTTCAACTACTGCAAAGCGAAAGACGGCTATTCCTACCGAAGTCCCGCGAGATGCTTCTGTCCTGGGCCGTCATTGGGTATGCGGTCTGGCTGTGCCAGTTCTTCGAGCGCACGCGGGTAATTGTCCAAGCTCAGAAGCTAGAAAAGGTCATTGATCTCATCTCTGGTCGCGGAAATCCGGGGTACGCGAGGACCCTCTACGAGCAGCAAGACCAGTTCCTGAAGGACCGGCATCCACTAGTGAAGCCCTCTACCGAGATGCCCGGCGATATGCTGGCCTGGGCGAACGGCTCAACCCTGCACGGGGTCCCAAGCGGAGGCGACCAAATCAGGCAATACCACCCAACGGTAGCCATCTTCGACGAGGCCGCGCACTTGGACGAATTCGCCGAAGCCTACGGAGCCGCAGAACCCGTCGCGTCACAAATCATCGCGGTATCGAGCGCCGCACCATCATTTTTTGGCGACGTATGCACTCAGATACTGGAGGAAGCTGGGAAGTAGCGGAATCCAGTACCCCGCCAGAAAGCTGGCCTTTGCGAACATGCGAGATTACGGCAGAGTTTAGCCTGAGGCACGATAGAATTCGACTTCCTAAGGCTCGACGAGGACAGCGCAAACTGGTTTTCCGGTGTACCGGAAATCGCCAGACCCAATCCCCAAATCGCCCATCCGCCGCTCAGCCAGGAGAGCGTTGGTTCGCGCGTGCCGCACCTCGGCCTGCCCCAACCCCTTGGGGACGTGTACCAGGAGGTGATTGAGGAGCAATGAGGCGGGCAAGCCGACTCCGGGGTTGTCAAGAACCTTTGGGCGGAGAATTAAACACGAGAAGCAAGCCTACGGAAGCGAGTAACAGGGTGACCCATTCCACTACAAGTCTTCCCAAGTTCAGGTGAGCTTCCAAGTACACGCCTTTGGTCACCAAATGCGGGCTGGAAAATAAAAAGTGGAAACCGATCTGCCTGGAAAGTTGCACCCCATAGGCATGAACATTGTATTGCCAAGGCGGGAAAGCGCCCATGAGCAGAGCGGCGACGGTGGCGCCGATTAGCACGCGCTTCTGTGCTCGGTTCATTAGTAAGGCTCCGGTGAGACCTGCTCCGGCCCGCCACTCCGATAGGGACCAGTTGCCTGATCGCGGACACTGAGGGACTACGGCTTGAGCGTCACGTTCTGATCCCCCTCGAAGAAGCGTTTCCTGTCGATCTTCCTCGTTCTTGCACTGCCCAGCGGCACGGGATGTAGCGTTACCTCGTATCTGGTCGTATACCCAGGCTGATCGTCAGTAGGTTCTACAATTTCGAAAAGAAGCGTGCTTTCAAACTCAGAGTAGTCCGTTTCTCGCAGGAAATCGCTGCATTTGGGCACCCAGTCGTACCCAGAAATGAAGCGAAGCAGGTAGGTTCCCGGCTCTAGGCCCGTTACGGTGTATACGTCTCCGGCTTCGATGTACACGAACCTCGCCGTCCTGCCAGTCGCGCTTTCAACAAGACGAACCGCAGCGTCGCGGCTCCTTCCGTTAGTAATTGTGAGTATGCACGATCCAATCAGCTCCTCGTCCGGTTCGACTCTCGCACCGGTCGGTAACCGTTCTACCCGCTGGCCCTCGGCGCAAGGAGGAATAAGGATTGGCTGGGCGGCCTCCAGCGTTGAGGGGAGAGGCGCGACGACATTGGGGTTTCCAGGAGCTGATGGCCAATTGCGGGGAGAACGCGAGAGTCGCGGAATCGGTGGAATGGGCTTGATGTGGGACTGCTCAATTGCACGAGGTACTGCCGCGGGAGGCGGCGTGGCGGCTTGGTCTGTGCTGGGCGAAGGGCCCAGCTTCACTTCTGTTGGCGTTTTGGACCATGGCCCGACTAGGACCAGAACGGTTGCACCTACCGCAAGCAGCACGCCGCCGACTACTGTTGCCCTCGTCAGACGACGGCTACCGGAGGTCGGTTGGGTAACGTGCCGGGTGAGGCGCATATTAGCAGGCGGGGACGTGACCTGCTCAACTCTCGAAGGATGGCTGGGGTATGGGGGAGCTTTACACTCGAGTGAGAGGATTGCTCCGCATTTCCGGCACCGGAGGCTTCGACCGGCGTGAGATTCATCGGCGTGGTAGGGTTCCCCACAAGTGCAGCGTATGTCTATCATCGGGAGCCACTCCGACGCTTGCCTTCTTTGTCCCCCGCTAATCTGCTCGTGGTAATTCTGCTCGTGAGATTCTACAAACCTATGGGTGGTCAATCAACAGAAATTCTTCCGCGCATTGGGCCAACGCATCCGCGACTAGCGGAAGAAGCGGGGGTACAGCCAGGAGGACATGATTTCATTCGGCTTCTCTGCCCGACATTGGCAGCAGATCGAGGCGGGGCGGCCAATCACGGTGACCACGCTACTGCGGATTTGCGACACACTCCACGTCCCGATGGCACGACTTGTCCGAGGGTTGGACAAGCAAGCCTCGGGCGACTGAAGCACCTTAAAGGAAAGAACTTCCGACGATAACCCAAGCGCCCGCAGTCATTCGTCTCCATATACCAAAGCGGGGAACGCAGGGTGGATTTAGGCGAACTCCAGGAATTTGCCCGCCTTTACCGTAAGCCTCTAAACTTCTTCGTGCGCTGAGCTTCGCTCCCGCGAGCCCAGGAGAATCCTGCCTTGCTCTTAAGGGCTCCGCGGGTTCGGGGGGGATTCACACGGACTGCGGCGATAGACTGGCCGGTGCTTGTTCTGGAAATGATGGCTCTCACCGCATTGTGCGGCCACCTCAAACTGCCGCCTCTCCCCCTTGACGGTCATCTTTACGAAAACGAGATCGCCCCCTTCCGTCCGCCAGCGTGTCTCACGTGACATTCGCATATATACTTGAAGGGATGGGTACAGTTCTTCTTGCGTTTGGCTCTGCAATCGTCGGAGCGATTCTCGGAGCGTATCTGCAAGAACGGTGGACACCAGACCCTTCCGCTGAGATCGCAGCCCTGCGTCAGCAGGTCGCCGCTTTCCAGCAACGCATCGAGACGATGGAACAGGAGCGCGCCGATTCCGAGAACTTCGCGCTCACCATGTCACTCCAGCAGGCAGTAGCGGGAAACTACATAATGGTTGTGAAGAATGATTCCGATGAGGAGGTTGCGGTTGAGTTCGTCAACCTGACACGCGACGACGTGGAGCTATCGAGAGCCAGCAAGCCGACGCCAACCGACGATTGGAGGATCGCGCCCCGCACTGGAAAGCAAATCTATTGGGCGCCGCAGCCCGACCCCACGGCAACGTTGATGATGACGGAGCCGAATTTAGGTAGCGGAACTGTCATCGCCATCCAGCAGGTGCTCGTTTGCAGGATTCGGGGCAAGCCGAAGGCGCTGCGACGGACGCAACTCGTAACGGTTGACTATCTCAACCACCAAATGACGCCGATTTGCCCGTAACGTCCCGCACGCGCGGGCGGCCGATCTGCGGCCGAGCCACGTACGCGCGCATGGTGGTTCCGTCTCCAACCTGCAAAGTGACCCAGTCCGTCTGAATTTCTGCCATGGATTTTCCTCCCGATCCGAGTCTGCCATGATGACGATGGTATTGATGCCCGTAATTGTCTTCCGCGCAGTTCACGCACCCAGTCAACCTCCACTTTATTACAAAATTCCTTACTTCAGAAACAGGGCGGCCGACGGGTCCCTGCGGCGCTTGGAATTCAATCCGGGTTCACCTGAAGCACTAAACAATCCCACGGTTTGCAGCGTTTACTCGACCACGACCACGGAGTAAACATTCTCGCCCAGAACTTTCGCATCCTGCTTGAGCGTCAACACCAATTGGTAACCGCCCGGCGCAGTTTCAGTGGGTAGCGTGGAGTAGAGCTTCGGAAGTTGCAGCACTCCGTCAGAGGGAATGGCTTCCTTCGCCTTCTCACTGGCCAGCGCGAAGTCCTTTCCCTGGCCGCGCAGATGGACTTCATACGTCACGTTTTCCAGCGCGCGGTGCTCATCATTGATCACCCACAAATCCAGAGGGATGTCGAGGCCCACTTCGCCGAGGTCCTGCGGGTCTTTGCCCTTGCTCCACACGGTGCGGTCGAGTTCGGCTTCGATGAGCACAGGCTGGAAGGCCTGCTGCACGGCGAAATAACCCTGCTTGGGTTTGCGCGCGTAGCTGACCACTGACCAGGTGATGGACGGCCAGCAATCTATGAATTGAAATTGGAAGAACGACCCAATTCGCGTGTACTTCGCGCGGCGGTAATGCTCGATGGCGAACTTCAGGAGATCCGCCTGGTAGCGTTGCGAGTTCTTAACAAACTCCGGCCAGCTCGTGGGCATGGGAAGCTTCGCGTCCTTAAAGGTTTGCGCATACTGGAAATCGTGGTAGGCGAGCTTTTCCCAATCGGGCGGCCACGCGTCCCCGAACATCTCGCGAACTTCGTCGAGCGCGGGCAGCGCTTGTGCGCCGAGCTCCGAGATGATGGGCCCACGCGGGGCGGTTCGGTAGTTGTGAAAGTCACCTCCGTACCAGCCGTCGTAGATGTGCTCCTTGAACGCCGAGACGGGACGCACCGGCCGCGAGGAATCTTCCTGCGCGCCGACTCGCGCCAGGAAAGGATCGAGCACATTCACGTTGTAAGCCGTCGATTCATTCTGGCAGACCCAGGTGATGATGGAGGGATGGTTGTAGAACTGCCGGATCATGTCACGGAGCTGGCGCGCGGCTTCCTGCATGAGCACGTCCGCGTGGGTGTAATCCCATTGCAGGGGAAAATCCTGCCAGGCAACGATGCCAGCGCGGTCAAACGCTTCGTAAAGCTCGTGGCGATTCATGTGGACGCACACCCGCACACCGTTGACGTGGGCGTCGCGAAGCAGCTTGACATCCTGCGAGATTCGTTGCGGCGTGTAATGCGCCAGCCACATGTCGGGCACGATGTTGGTGCCTCGAATGAAGAACCGCACACCATTCAGCCGCCACTCGCCGGTTTTCTCATCCAGGGCGACGCTGCGCACACCAAAGTTGACGTCGCGGCGGTATACGGTTTCGCCCTGCGCTGCGACCGCCAGCTTGCAGGTGTAGAGGTACGGGTCTCCCAGGTCCCAGGTCCACCACAAGTGAGGCTGCTCCATGGGAAGAACCAGGACTACGGTTCCAGCGGTGGTGGCGAGATCAACAGGAGAAGTCACTGTCGCCCCGCCCGCTTCGGCGCTCAGGCTGTAGTGACCCGGTTTGTTCGCGTGGACCTCGGCCGTGATGAAGACCTTGGCATCCAACCCTTCGTCCTTATCATGGCCGGGAGTGAGTTTGCGCTCGTATAGAAAGGGCTGGATCTTAACGTCGCCCAACCAAGCCACCCGCCGCACCTCGAGCTCCACGCTGTTCCAGATGCCAGCGGAGGTTCCATCCTGGCCGGTTTTCATCAGGACGCTTCCCGGCTTGCAGTCCCAATGCGAGAGCACCCCCTTGATCAGCCGCTTGTGGTCCGGCCAAACGGTCCCGGGCTCTTCGAGCGGCGCATCCACGGTGACGGCCAGATGATTGTGGCCGCGTTTGAGTTGCATCGTAACGTCGAATTCGAAGCTCTGGAAATAACCCTCGTGGCGGCCCACGGGCGATCCATTAAGTTCGACGTCAGCGAAATAATCAACTCCGTGAAAAATCAGAAAGACACGGGCGCCGGTGGAGGGCGGTTCGTCGAGATCGAAGTTGCGCTCAAAGCGCACACGGCCGTTGAAATTCGCGAGACCACTCAGGTGCCAGTTGGAGGGGATCGTCATCTTCCCGGAGGGCGGCAGGTCTGCCTTGTCTTCCACAATCGAGCCATCCGCCTTGAGCGTCGTGCGCGCTAGAGGCTGGTAACTCCAGATCCCATCCAGCCAGGTTTGGTGGAGGTTGCCCGCGTCCTTGGCTGGCGCGGGAGTAGTCGTAAGAAGCGACGCGAGCAGAAGAGCTGTGAAGGTGAGGCGCATGATAGGACTTCTCCTTAGCCGGAATTTCCGTTTTCGTCTTCCCGCTGACCAGTAACATATGCCCGACCGCCTCAGTATTCAACGCTCCAGCCAGGTTTTGCGCGAAGGCTTCTCGGCGGCTGCCCGAACGTTTCCATGAAAACGTCGAGATCGGAAGCTGTGTTGAATCTCCTTTTGCTTCCTTGCGCGAGCCCGTTTGTTCGAATCATCACACTGTATCAAAAGGTGTGGAAACCAGGGCTGCCAAACTGTTGAGACACCAATCTCGGCGTTGGCAGGGTTCAGCCGTATCAAAGGATTGGATTTGGCACTGCAAGTTAGGGGGGAGGCTTACGCAAGGCAACAGGTCTTGGAAACGCAGGGGGCGATCGTTGACACTCAAGGAGAGGATCAGGTTGCGGGCGGAAAACAGAGGGAAGAAGGCGTCGCCCAGTCGTGAACGATGTCTCTCGGGTTGCACACACCCCAGCTTCTTTCTTATCCCCTATACCTTTATGAGTACCGTCCTGGGCAGTTGTATCTCGTGCGCTATAGGAAGAAACTCTCCCACGTACATCTGGTGAGTCGCGTAAAGGGCGTGCGCGTCACTTGAGGTGCTACCTCTCCCGGGTCGAAAATGGCCATACATTGCCGAACCTCGAAACCCTGGAGAAGTTGGCAAAGGCACTTGGTATTGAATTGTACCAACTGTTCTCCGAGGGCGATGGAAAGCCATCACCCGCCCCAGTGGGAAGTGAACAACTTTATTATTTAGGCGAGAAAGACCTGGTAAGAGTCTATTTCTCCTTGTCGCCCGCTGACCGCACACTTCTGCTTCTCATAGCAAGGAAGATGGCAAGACTCTCTCGCCAAAAAGAGAACTCCTGAGGACTGGCGATCGTACCCAGAGACGCAGATACAAGAGTGTCGTGCCCCCGCAAATCTCAACACTCAGGGCCTCGGATTTTAGGAAATCACGGCTCCCGATCCGTGGCGTGAATCGATGCCCCCGCCAGGCTTTGGAACCTCCAACTGATCCAGGGCCAGTCCGTTCCACCAAAAAGAAGCGGACTCTTGCCAATGGGAAATCTCATCGTTGTGCTGTGCACGGTTCTGGTCGTAACAAAGGAAGCAGGGTGCAATGCCCTGCACTCCAGTGCAGACCGCATTCATTAACTGCCCGTAAACGAGGTTACGGGCAATATCTTCGTAGGTTTGACCTTCTCTGCGACGCTAGAAACGCCGCCAAACGCGGCTGCGGGGGATCCTACGCTAGTTTTTCCCTCGCCAGGAAATAACAAATCTGGCTTGCAGTTACTCCTTTTGAGGCTTGCGTTAGATTCCGGGTCGTGCGTACCGCATATCGTAGACCTTGTAGTCCTTGGCTCTAACGGTGTGGGCGCTTGATCGCCTATAACCTGGGGAATCTCTGGCGGCGGCTGGTGCTGCCGAAGAGGATCGACCACTGGTCGCTCACCAGCTTGCAGCAGCGGCTGGTGAAGGCGGGCGACCGGCTGGTGAAGCATGCTCGGTACTATTGGCTGCTCTTGGCCGAGAGCCATCTGACCAGGCGACTGTTCGGAGCCATGCTGAGCCGGATCGCGGCGCTGCCCCTGCCGGACGGTTAGCGAAACAGGAGAGAGGGCAATTTTAGGTGCTCAGAAGTGGTCGGGCCGGATGAGTGTCAGCGGCGAGGCCGGCTGGGGCGGGCAAAACCCGCACAGCGACTCAGCAGAACGGCCAAAACGAGCCGCACTACCACCTCAAAGGGGCCCGGGCGATTTTCGTTTGACACGACAGGGCAGGAGGCTTAACTTGTTGGGCGACGGGGAAGCTCAAAATGGTAATTGTGGTTAAGATAGCTCTTTTCCCCGGGGGCGAGGTGCCGCACTATGTTTGCGCGCCATAGCCGCTTGATGGGTGTCCTTTACCTCTGCGCAGATCTGCTTCTGGCGCTGGCGAGTTTCGGGTTGGCGCGTGAGATTCGCGCCCACCTCCCGATTACGCCGCCTTTTATCCCGCTTTCGCATTATCCCGGGATTGTCCCCTTGGCCGTCGCCCTGTGGATCGGGGTTGGCTTGGCGGCAGGAATTTACCGCGAGGTGCACGAGGAGGACCTGCGCCGCACCTTCGGCGACCCCCTCAAGGTCAGCCTCGTTTCCACCACCCTCCTTTTCGCGGTTACTTTCGCCCTCAAGCTGGAATTTATCAGCCGGCTGCTCTTGGGGTTCTATGCACTAATCGATCTCTTCCTGATGATCTGCTTCCGCTTGGTCGCTCGCCATTTCGCGGCTCCCTTGCGGCGAAGCGTGGCGGGTTTCCGCAACTTTCTTCTCGTCGGTGAAGGCCCCGACGCGGCAGAGATTGCTCGCACGCTGGAAGCTAATGCGACCCGCGGCATGCGCCTGTTCGGTTTTGTTCACGTGGGGGCTGGACTCGCGGGCGCGGAGTCGCTCCCGAGGGGGCTCACCAAGTCCTACACGACGTTCACCCTTCATGAACTCCCGGCGCTGCTGCGCCGCCACGTCATCGATGAAGTGATTTTTGCCGTAGCCAAGGAAGAGTTGGAGAAGCTCGGAGAGACCTTTCTCATCTGCGACGAAGAAGGCGTCAAGACATGTGTCCTCCTCAACTTCTTTCCGCACGTCATTTCCAGGGTCTATCTCGAGCGCCTGGGCGACAAGCCCCTGCTGACTTTCTCCGCCACTCCCGAGGACGAATTGCTGCTGCTCAAGCGGGTTCTCGATATCGTCATGGCGCTCATCGCCCTGCTGGTGCTCTCGCCGGTTCTTCTGATTCTGGCTGTATTGGTCAAACTCACTTCGCGCGGCCCTATGTTTTTCTGCCAGACGCGCTGCGGCCTGGGTGGACGAAAGTTTACGCTCTATAAATTCCGGTCGATGCAGCCAGACGCCGACCTCCATCGCGATGAACTGGACGCGGTGAACGAGCTGGACGGCCCTGTGTTCAAGATCAAGAATGATCCCCGGTGTACGCCCATCGGGCGCGTCATGCGCAAGTTTAGCTTCGATGAACTCCCTCAATTGTTCAATATTGTAAGGGGAGATATGTCATTTGTGGGGCCCCGGCCCCCGCTTCCCGAGGAAGTGGAGAAATACGAGCGTTGGCAGCGGCGCCGCCTCCGCATGCAGCCTGGGCTGACATGTCTATGGGCGCTGGAAGGGCGCAGCCAGCTCAGCTTCCGGCGCTGGATGGAGCTGGATGTGGAATACATCGACCACTGGTCGGTGACGCTCGATTGGAAAATCCTGCTGAAGACAATTCCGGTCGTTCTGCTTGGGCGCGGTGCGAGCTAGGAAGAAGGCCGGTACGCACACGCTTGCAGGGGTTTCGCCCTTGGCAGGATCTCACCAGCCCAGCCCCTGCGCGGAGCCGCGCGAGGTTGGCGGGTGGTGCACCAAACCGGCAAGAACCACGAACCCAACACCGACCGGGCACCGAGACTCCGTTTGTTCTTTCACGAGGCCGCCTTAGCTCGGGTCCTCTTTTATCGGCCAGAAGTTCTCGACAACCAGGATGCGGTAGGAGGCTGTTTACGCTTGGAAAGCCTGTTTTGTGCCAGGCAAAGACAGTTCTTTTTCCTTGCATCGCGAGTTTGCCTCACGATCCATTGCCGCGCGGCCAAAGCAAGGCCAGTTGTGTCACCGGAAGAGCACGCAGCGCCGCCAACACGGCGAAATACACCACGCTCCCCGCTCCGCAAATGCCGCACGGGTAGACAAAATCCTGAGAGGCCGTGCCCGGCGGGACAACCCAGGCGCGCAGCCCCCACACGCTGAGCGCGGCCAGCAATGCGGCGGCGACATCCTTCGCAGCAAAGCGACCGAGCACCCGGTCCAACGTTGTGTCCAGGTCTCCAAGGTTTCTCTGGATTGTCAAACCACACGCGATTAGGGAGCCCGTGAGGAAACCCAGGGGGATCCCTTTCGGACCCATGCGCAGCACGCCGGCATAGAAGAGGTCAAAAATCAGAACCGAACTGTAATGAAAAAGCGAAAGGCGGAAATACACGTTAAACACTTTGCAGCGTTGATTTCTCCCCAAATCGGCAATTCCATCGTCGAATTCCTCAAACCGCGACAGCCCCCTCCTACCATTGGATCAGCTGGGGACGTGACTTTTGTGAAACGCTTGCTGCTTGCTAGACGAAGGCAAATGCGATGGCGCGGTCGAGATTAATGTATTGTTCATGCAGGGGAGAGTTAGGCTGGACTAGCTCCAGACTCTGAAAGCCGACTGGCCGGAAGATTTCCTGCAGGGCTGCCAACGACGAAACCAGCAATGTGCCGGTCGAGACCCGCGAGTCTCGCGGGTCCCCGTCGGTGAAGGCACACGCCGGGCTCGACCTGATTTCCTGCTTGTTTTCCCCACGCGATCGTGATGTTGTCTTTGAAGCGAGCCACTTGCCCTTCAACGACGAACACGTTTCACGTCAAAGCCCGCCCTGTCCAGAATCCCCGACGGGATCGTCGAGGTGGTCGAAGATACCCAAGAACGAAGCCAGCTCACAGACGCCATCGTGGGCGAGGGCAAGCGTAAGAAGATCCGGACCTCGAACAAGACGTCGGCAACTGTCCCGGCCCCTCTGACAAAGTCGGCGCGTTCGATCCGTTCGGGCCGGATGTCAATCCCTTTGACGAGTTGGACTCCTCGCCGGGCGATTCGGAAAGAGAACCAACCCTCGCGACAGGCAATATCCAGGCAGGACACTTCGTGCCACCACCTATCGCAGTATTGGTCAAAGAAGAGAGGGATACCGTGGGCTCGCGAGTAGGGCCGGTATCACTTGCGTTCCGTCCCTCCCGTGCGGCTCGCCGACCTGCGTCGCAAGAGTGAGGAGTATCTACGCTTTCGTCGGGCGCGGACCGAGGCGTCGGTCCTTGGTAGGAAGATCCTGGCCGTCCTGGACCAGATCCAGGAACTGTCGAGTGACCTGTAAGAACACCTAGTTCCACGATGTTTCTCAACTCAAACTCAGTGACCAGCAAAGACAAACTGGGCAGGTGATAACTTATGTCCACAGAGGTCTCATCCTGCATAATGTCCAAGGTGGTCGGCATTGGAGTAGCTGCGGCTGACGACGTCTTGCGAACGACCGAGCACGGTACGCGCGGCTGCACGCCAGTTACGTTCGCTGCATACCACCCCGCGTAAGGGCGAAGAACCGGATAAGAGCTGTCCTCAAATCTACTGGCTGACGCCCCAGCCGCCCAGTCTATCAGGCGAGCATAGTCTCCCTCCTTTGCCTCCGGATACACTTCCTGCAGGTCGGACCTTTCGGCATAGAGTTTGATAAGTGTATTCATGGCGAGTTGGCTCCCAGGTTTCCACTGTCCAAATCGCATTCCCCCTCACCTCCATTTGTCGTTCGTCGGTGCCTCTGGAGTGCGTTAGCTCTGCCCTAAAATCGAATATCAGTGAGTCGGTCGTGCCGCTTCATCTGTGGCATCTTGCGATTCCGGCGGTGCACGCTAATTCAACTACGTTAAGTAATTATCAAGTGCCTCTGCTCGGGGTTGGGCGGCGGCAGGTCGGGCAGACACCGAACCTGCAGAGCAACACCCTTTGCAGACATCGCGGCGCTTCAGCCAAAGTCGGAACAGGAGTTTCTTATGGCGTTGCCTCTCCAGCAGCAGGAAGGCATGCGCCAAGCACCCCATGGTCAGGTAATGATGCCAGCCGTGCCAGCCGCGTCCTTCGTAGTGGTTGAGTCCCAGTTGTTCTTCGAGCTGCTGATGGTTTTGTTCTACTCGCCAGCCGAGTTTGGTCAGTCGCACTAAGCGCAGCAGCGAGACCTCCGCGGGGCAGGTTCGAGAACGAATAGTTCGCCGGGGCTTCCGCCTCCGGCGGCCACGCACTGGAGCGTGCCCGCCACGGCTACGGCCCAATAGGTCGGCCCGGCCACCGTCCAGCGGATTTGGGACGCCCATGGTTTGTAACCCCACCGAGTCCTCCAAGCAGCGTTTGTCACACCTGGGGCATCTTAGTAAAATCATTCGAAAGAACAAAGTGCTTTCGAGTAAAATGGCGGGTCTGCGCGCACTCATGGATCTTCCCCTTCTTCGCCTTCTTCACCGACGTGTAGGCTTGCGGCTCTCCACCACTTGCATGCTCCTTTCGGCCCTGGTTTCAAGTTCTGACGCGCAGCAGGCTCCCATTCCGCCGGAACTTCAGAGTTCCGGAAGAGTCGTCAGTATCCGCGCGGATTCCCAACAGAAGGACAAGGATACCTACCACCTGCGCGGCCACGTGGAAATCGTCTACGAAGGCATGCAGGTGAATGCGGACGAGGCTTCCTTCGATGAGGCTTCCGGCGAGGTGATGGCTCGCGGCCACGTAGTTTTCAATGACCCACAGAGCCATCTGGCGGCCGAAGAGGTTCATTACAACGTTCGGACCAAGAAGGGGTGGTTTAGCAACGGAACAGGCTTCGTCCATCCCAAGGTGCGTCCTCGGCCGCGCGTGCTGAGGACGGAGAACCCCTTTTATTTTTGGGGCGCCACCGTGGACCGCGTAGATGAGGATACCTATATCGTGAATCACGGCCGCATGACCTCTTGCGAGTGTGAGAAAAAGGGCTGGTCGGTTTCGGTACGGCAGGCCCGCATCACCGTCAACGATAAGGCGGTCGCGCACGGTGCGCTCTTCCGTCTTCTGGGCATCCCCTTCTTCTACACTCCCTTCCTGGTGAACTCGATTGCGCGCGAACCCCGGCAAACGGGATTCTTGCTTCCCCATATCGGGAATTCCTCGCAGAAGGGCTTCATTATTGGCGGCGGAATCTTCTGGGTCATCAATCCCAGCGCCGATTTGATGTTTGGCGTGGAGGACTACAGCAAGCGGGGGGTTTCGCAACGAGGGGAATTTCGGGCCCGGCCCAGTCAGGACAGCGACCTCATCGTTGGCTACTTCGGTGTGAACGATAAGAACCCTGACCGGACTCTTCGCGCCGCCGGCGAGAACGTGCACGTCGTGGGTAAAGACGATGACCTGGGTTACGGCTTCCGCGGCGTGCTGAACGTGGACTACATCAACACGCTGGCGTTTCGATTGACGTGGTCGTCCACCTTCACGGAAGCCGTCAATTCGGAAGCCGTGCAGTCCGGATTCCTCAGCAAGAATTTCGCCGCTTATAGCATCAATATCTCAGCCGAACGTTTCGAGGATTTCCTCTCGACGCAGCAAGTGCCGGGGAACGCCGTCATCATTCGCCGGACTCCGAGTTTTGAGTTTTCGGGCTTGGACAAGCAAATCGGCACCTGGCCCATCTATTTTTCCTTTGAGACCTCTACGGATGCTGTGGGCCGCACCGAACCCGGCCTGGTAATTCCCATACTGACCGATCGCCTGGACGTTCACCCGCAGATCCTGCTGCGCCCGAAGGAATTCTGGCATTTTCACTTCACTCCCACGGTCGGATTCCGGGCCACACATTACGGCACCAGCCTCGAAGCTGACCATGGTTCCCTCAATCGCCTGCTCGCCGAATTCGAGTTCGACTTGCGGCCGCCTTCGCTCGAAAAGGTGCTGGCCAGAACTTATGCGGGGCATCGCCTCAAACACGTGATTGAGCCGGATATTCAATATCACTTGGTGCGCGTCCGCGATCCGGAGAGCATTCTCGACGTCGTGCGCTTTGACCAGATGGACATCTTCGCGCAAACCAATGAGGTTGAATACTCACTGACCAACACCATTTTGGCGCGCAAAGATGTGCCGGATAGCTCCCCTGACCGTCCCACGGCGCGGGACATCTTCTCCTGGCGCTTGTCGCAGAAGTATTACTTTGATCCCACCTTTGGCGGCGCGCTGGTGCAGGGTCAGAATAATGTCCTTGATCCGACTATCACCCTCACGGGATTTGCTTTCGCGCATGGTCAGCGGCTTTCGCCCGTCGTGTCCGTGCTCAAATTCGCCCCCTTCTCGAGCTACGATACGGAAATCCGCACAGACCTCAGCCCCAGCGGCGGTGTACTGAACGCCGGCATAACTTCTCACGTGCGCCGGGGGTTGTTGGGATTGGCTTTCACCGACTTTTTCATCAACCGCACGGCCTCGTTCAATACGCCGATTGCGCCGCCGGTTCCCGTCTCGCAATTGCCTTCCTTCCACCTGCTGCGCACGGTGGCGACTTACGGTGACGTGAACCGCAAGGGGCTCAGCGGGGCCTTCGGGCTCGACTACAACTTTGCGCAGAAGATATCGCAGCAGGTGGTCGGCCAGGTCAGCTATAACTTTGGGTGTTTCGCAATCGATATGGAGTACCGGCGGCTCAGCCTGGGACCGCTGCGGCGTGAAAACCAGTTCCGGGTGGCGCTCTCGCTTGCCAACGTTGGAACCTTCGGTAACCTGAAGCAGCGAGAAAGATTGTACTGATTACCCGTTCGTGGTCTGTCGCGAAGTATTCAGGTGAAAACGAATCTAAACACCTACAACGGACAACTGACCACGGCCGGGCGGGGGTGAGAGTGTGTGCCTAATGTTCCAGCCTACCGAGTGCCAAATTATGTAAGGGAGGTTCTTCGTCCTCGTGGAATGTACTATCTTGTTCAATCACCGTCCGTCACATCTGCGGGGAAAGGACGGACTGACAATTGATCAGAATACAGCCAGCGTGAGAGAAATCGCGACGGATGCCGAGCTACTCAAAGTGTTGCTTAACGGGGGTACATGGTAGACGAATGGACTTGTCCCCAATTTTGGGTCCTAAGCGTTTGTCTTAAAAACGGGGACAAGTCCAGAGCGATGTCGGCGTGCACCTCTTGCAGGTTGAACCTAAGTAGTGGAGGCGCCCAAGGGGATCCTAACTTGCGAGTCGGGCCGAGCCGGGGCTTGTCTGCAGTTGGCTTCTCAGGGCGAGGGCCAGTCCTGCGAGAAACCAGAACTGAAGAACCACCACTGAATCCCCGAAGTTGTATTGCACAAGCGAACTTACAAAGAATGCACCTGTTGCGCCCAGGATTCCCAAGGTCAGCCTGTAAAGAAAGCCGTTCCTCTCCTCACGGGCGCGCTTGACAAGCTTCAGCAGCATGAGAAAGTAACAACCCATCAGGACAAGCCAGGAGATCAGAACAGGCAACCCCAGCTCAACAGCGGTTTGAATCGGAGTAGAGTGAAAGTGTGAGCGAAGCGGGAACTTCTTGTAAGCAGCGAGGTTAAACTCCCACCAAGAGTCGCGGATGGTGTTCATACCCACCCCAAACCAGGGGTGTTCCTTCACCAGTCGCAGACCATCGCGCCACATCAACACTCGGTACTCCGTCCCCCGATCGCGCATGTCGACGAGGCCCATGCCTCGCCAGCGATGCATTGCAGCATCCGTTCCCACAGCTGCGAAGAGCAACAAAACGGGCAAGGCCGCTCTCAGCAACCGGCTCCGCCGATGCAACCCGACCTGCAGAAGACACCCGATAGCGAAGGCCATCCAAGCGGAGCGAGTCAGGGTTGCTACGAGCGCGATGGTAAGCATGAGAAAAAGGCCCATAAGCCCCAAACGCGTGGCTGAGAAGGCGTGCTCACCACAGCCTAGCCACAACCCGAACGCCAGGCAGGCAAGCGACTCCAAAACCATGGCGTAGCTGGTGTAGTGGCTGTAGAAACCCGTGACACGAGTGGGCCGTGCTGTCTCGAGTTGCATCCTCACTGCGTTGAGAATAACGGGACGCGGCAGCGCGGCTGCGGGCACAACGATGGAAACAGCATCCTTGAGGACGGCGATGCCTCCACCATGCACCACACGAAGCTGCACCGGGTCACTCGTTGTCCTGGCCTTAAGATAGGCGAGGAACTTTTCAGGACTGCGAACGAGATGACTGTCCACACGCAGAATAACGTCGTCGTCCCGGATGCCCGCACGGAAGAAGACAGAGTTTGGGTCCAGGTTATGCACGCGCAACCCGATACCTGCGATTTGTTGCCAGCCGGCGTAGGCCACGCTAAGCACGGCTCCCACGAAGAGGACAGCAACAAGCTGCTTAGCGCGCCTCAAACTCAGGACGTTATGGGCCACCACGATGACCAGAAAAACCAAACCCACCTTCCGCATTCCCTCCCAGCTCGAGGCGGGTAGAGGAGCTAGACCGGCAGACACCGCACAGAGCAACCAGTAGACCAGGATGGGAAGATCCAGGGGGGAGCGACGGAGCAAGCCTCTGCGCGACAGTGCTAAGCGCACCACCCATGTCAATGATGCCCCCGCGTAAGCAATGAAGGCTCCCGCAGTTGAGACAGGCTGAAACAACGCAAAGAGGAAAAGAAAGACGGCTACAACCTGATCCAATACTTGCGTAGCTCTCTTCACCATTCACCTCTTCCTGGGATACATTCCAGCCCCTCCGCTGGTTTCCATATATCAGGAACTCAAGCCTGAGAAGGGGAGCAGAGGATGGCACGCTCTCGTCTGCTGAAGGATGGCGCGCCACCGGGTGGAGGCACAGAGAAACAATTTGAAATCTCAACAGGTCAAGGCCCAATTCGATACGCTACGGTGGAGCTTGCGTTGGCGGTTCCTGCTGGGAGAATTCTACTGGCATATCTTCGCTCCACGTAAGACCGGCTTCAGAGCCGTCCGTCGTCCGCAATGCCAAGCCCGCACTGCTCAACAACAGTCAGAATTCTCGCAGGATAGGAGCAGCGCTTTGCTCTACTGGGGATTTCCTATTGCCCGCAAAACGTAACAGGCATTAGACTCTCGATGATGATCTCATGCTCGCCCAAGGTCTCCGTTCTCATCACAACTTACAACTCGTCGGCAACCATCGCAGCCTGCCTCCATTCGCTGTCCGATCAGGACTACGACTCGATGGAAGTGATCATTGTGGAGAACGGGTCAGGTGACGGGACAAGCCAGCTACTTGAGCGCCTGGGACCCAGCTATCAGGTTATTTACAACCAGATGAATATCGGGTTTGCAGGAGCGCAGAACCAGGCGATTGCATATGCTCATGGCGCATGGGTTCTTTGCCTTAATCCCGATACCATCTTGAGCCCAGATTTCATCTCACAGTTGGTCGCGGTTGGCGAACAGGACCCTTACATCGGGGCAGTCTGCGGCAAGCTCAGGCGCTGGAACCCTCGGGAAACTCCGCAGCGTACCGAGATCATTGATTCGACCGGGATCTATTTTCTGCGCAACCTGCGCCACCTCGATCGCGGCTCGGAAGAGCTGGACCGGGGACAGTACGAGCGGCCGGAATACGTCTTTGGCGCTACCGGAGCGGCGGCGCTTTACCGCCGCGCCATGATCGAGAGTATCTCCATGGACGGTGAGTTTTTCGACGAAGACTTCTTCGCTTACCGCGAGGATGCCGATGTCGCGTGGCGTGCTCAGTTGATGGGGTGGCGTTGCGTCTACAACCCCCGAGCCGTGGGATGGCATGTCCGACGGGTTACCCCTTCTCGCTTTCGAGAACTTCCTGATTTCATCAATCGTCACTCGATCAAAAACCGCTTCCTGATGCGAGCCAAGAACATTTCCTCGCCACTCTACCTTCGCCTGTTTGTTCCTGCGAGCTTGCGGGATGTCCTGATCTTGGGGTATTGCCTTGTCTTCAATCGAAGACTGCTTTCTGCTTTCTCTTTCCTTTGGACAAAGCGCAAGGCGGTGTGGGAAAAAAGAAAGTGGATTCAGTCTCGGCGTCGCGTCTCCGACCGCGTACTGACGAAGTGGTTCTCCTATCGCCCTGTCAGTTTCCCTTTCCCCTCTGCCGGAGAAAGGTGCGAACCTGCCAAATGATCCCCGACAGGAGCAGGACAGAGAACTACGAGAGGGGAAACAGCTTCGCCTCCGGGCGCGGGCAAGGCACCGGTTCGTTCTGACGGGGCGGTCACAGCCGGAGAGGCCGCCCCCTTGTTCAGGACTTCCGAAAACAGAGCTTCGTATCTCTCGGTGACGTCATCCCATCGGAACAGGGTCTCCGCCCGCCACTGAGCGCGTTGTCCGAGTTCCTTGCGAAGGGTGGCATCCCGGATCAAGCGCTTCATCTGAGCGGCCAAATCCGCGACCTCGCGGCGAAAAGCCACACCACAGTCGTCGGCGACCTCTCGATTCTCGGGTGTGTCGAGGTAAAGTACGGCATTCCGCGTCGCCATAGCGTCGACCAGCGCGGGGTGACTTCCCCCCGCCTCGCAGGCAGAAACGTAAAGACCGGCATTCCGCAGGAGTTGCCAATACTGTTTGCCGTAGATCCCGCCGGGAAAAACCACACGATCATCCGCGAGTGACTTCAGGTGGTCGACGAAATGGTCGTCGTAGCGGTTTCCACCCACCACAACAAGCGGCCAATCCGTCCGAACCTTTCGGTAAGCACGGATCACCAGTTCAGGATTGTTTTCCGGCTCCAGACGGCTCACGTAGAGAATGAACTTCTCGCTCTGCAAACCGAAAGCTTCGAACTTGCCACCATCGTCAAGAGCTTCCGCCCCATAAGCAATCATGGCAGAGCGCTTCCGATAGCGGCGCCAAAAGTACTTTTGAATGGAAAGCGCATCCGTCACGATTCGGGTCGGCGTGACTAAGGCCAGCAGCTCGCAAAGAAAAAGGTAAGACCGCGCGAAGACTTTCCACTTCCTGCGCTTTCGGTCGAGTCCGTCCACGTTGAGCACAGTCGGCTTCCCGAACAGCCGCGGGATCCACGCCAAGGGACTGCTGGCCACATTACAGAGGAGCACCACCTCAACATCCGTGAAGATTACATGAAGGACTGAAAGAAATGTATGAGAGGTCGTGTCGAGGCTCTTACTATAGATGGTTGGCAAGATGACGCGGCGAATCCTCGAATCCACCATGTCGCCCGACGTGGTGAAGGGCCTGCGACAATACACTGTCACCTCGTGACCCCGTTCTACAAGGCGCTTGGCCAATTGTTCGGCGAGAGTCTCAAAGCCCCCGTAACGAGCAGGAATGCCCCTCGTTCCCAATATCGCAATCTTCATACGGTTGGGTCTGGCCCCCTTAGACCACTGTGTCTGGCAGAGACCACTTTGGCGCAAATCCGTCCCATGGTCTTGGCCGTCGATATCCTGGATAAAAGCGGCATGAGGCTCCTGGTCTATTGACTCTCTAGCTATGCGACGCAGCCGCGCAGAGTCTTAAATGTGCCCCACCCGCATAACAATCCCCTGATTACCCCCAGTACAATACCTTACTTCCATCAATTGCGCAAGATAAAACTAGAGAGGGGGTGCACGACAGGAAAGTGAGTAGGGGAATTCACGCCGTCCTCTTTTGGGATCGGCGTTCCCAGAAGGCTTCAAAGTGGCCGCTGAGTTTATAGCAGCGCAAGGTGATGATGGCGTTAGAGCCGCGCTGGGTCCAATGCGTGTCCGAGCGCTTCAGACGCGACCCAATGACCACCTTACAGGCGGCCTCCAGGACACCCGAGGAGGTGCAGAGGTGCTGGGCGTGGAAGTCGGGGTAACGCATCCGCGGCCGGTTGCGCTCCAGGTACTGAAGGCAATTTCGGGCCTCGGGGGAGCGCGCCGCTTGACGGGCCAGAGCCTGCGTAAGGCTCCGCCAGCGCCTCTCCTCCAACTCTTGGTGTCGGCGTTGAGCCCAGTGGCGGGCGGTCTCGTCGCGGTTCCTGTAGGTCGCCTTGGCCACGTTGCTCAAGTGTTCTTGGACGTGGTAACGATCCACGATCTGGAGGGCTTGCGGAAAGAGTTCTTCGGCGAGGTTCCAGATCCAGGGAGCACCATCGCCGATCACCACGGGGCGCGCCACTTGCTCAAAGCGCCGGCGCGTGGCCTCGCGCCCCACCCGTTGGGTGAACTCCGCGAGCTCCCGGTCGGTGTCGCGCGACTCGGCACTCCAAATCGCACAGATTTTTACCTCCCGAGTCTGGGCGGAACCATCCGCGTGCTTGGCCGCACGCCCTTGCAGTTCCTCCGCCCGCATGGGAATCCCCGTACCATCCAGCCCGAGATAGAGCGTGGGAGGGAGCGGTCCCTCCTTTCCGGCTTGCACGCGTTGGCGTTCATCCTCCCACCCGGGAAGGCCAGTGCAACCGCGGCTACCGCAGCCAAACATCTGTTTCATTAGCTCGGGCCGATAAGTTTCCACACAAACTCTTTAGCCTCTAGGTTCGCAGTAATCCCGTCAGGAAGAAAATGCCCTGTACAGCCGTGCGTACAAGTAGGCTTCTTCTTCGAGCAAGGGGAGAACCTGATTCCTGATGGCCCTCTTGATTCCGTTTAACAGCTCGGGATTCGCAAGAATCAACTGCAGCTTGGCACGTAGGTCCGCTTCGCTTCCGGGTTGGAACGTAAAGCCGGTCGTTGAGTCTATGATTCTTTCCGGCAGTGCCCCTAGATTTGCAGCAATTACCGGCACATCGCACCCCAGAGCTTCGTGCAGCGTCAGGGAATAGGTTTCGTAACAAAGAGAAGGAATCACCATTACGTCGATATTCCGGAGTACTTCGCCGGTTTCTGTTTCCGTGTACGTTCCACGGAATTGGATACGCTGATCGGGCCGTGCCATTTCTTGAAGCAGGTGCAGGTAGTCTTTCTCGTGAGAGGTTTGGCCATAGAGCCGAAGCTCGGCGTTTTCGCCCTGGAGATTGCGAAATGCCTGGAGCAGCAGGTGTGCCCCCTTATGTGGAGCCAATCCTCCCGAGTATCCAAAGACAATCTTCTCTCCCTGCCGGTACATTCTGGAACTTGGCTTGAGGTGCTTGAGGTTCAGACCGTGGGGAATAATCTGAATTTTCAGATCAGGAAACTCCTTCTGGAATACGGCCGCCACAAACCGGGAGGGGGCGACAAGTGCCTTTGCTCCAGTCAGGATCTGCCGGGCCTGCGCCAGGCGACTCTTGACTTGAGCCGGTTGCAGTTCGGGACATAGCCTGCTGCAGGTTTCGCCTCCCTCGGGGCCGGCACAGAGCGCTCCGGAACTTGTCCGCAGGAATATCTTCGGGCACAGCAGCCAGAAGTCCGTCAGGGTAAGGACATAGGGAATGCCCATCTCCATCGCTGCCTCTGCAAAAGACGCCATTCGCATGGGGTGGGCAATATGCATCAGGTCGCAGCGTCCGTGTCCTTGCAGGAACTCCCGTGCAAACCTGTATATGTCGGGATCTTCGAAAGAAGAATTGATGTCAACTGGGAAAGTCCTTTGCCTTACGGCGGTAACGGGAACCCCGTTATAGACATCTTTTCGGATGAACAGGGCCCCGTTACGTTCGAATGTCCCATCCGGATCGGCAAGCGTATGAGCAACGACCCGGACTGTATCCCCATCTTGTTGAAGGGAGGCAACCAGATTCAGGAGGAATTTCTCTGTGCCGGAGCGGCATTCCGGGAAGAACTGGTGAACGATGTAGAGGATGTTCATTGGAACGCTACACGCCCGCCTTCAACATTTTATCAAGCTCTACGACATAAGGATTCAATGTACCGCGGCTGGCAAGGGTAAGGTAGAGGTAGCCCAGGTGTGTTCCGCTATGCAGCGCAGACATTTTGCATAGTGCGATCGCCAAATCCCTGGCCAGCTTTTCATCCGCCTGTTCGTAGGTTGGAGTGAGGTAGGTTCGCAGTTGTTCGAAGTGATTGAGCAGGTGGGGCAGGAGGATATTGTCCTGAAAGCCGAACGGGGAAACTTGTATGCCCGACTGTTCCCGCAGGTTCTGGACGATTGCTTCATATTGACCGTCCTTCAACATCTGATTTCGCTCGGCTGTTTCTCCGTTATCCACCATGTAGAGATTCCGGATCTGGTCCAGCAAACGGCCGATGGGCACAGGGTATTTTTGGCTGAGGATGAGATTTGCAATGAAGTTCGTTCTTCCGTAAAGCGAAACGATGCATTTCAGGATCCGCTGCTGGTTGTCAACGGCGGGTAACGGATAATCGGGAAAGACCTCCACGAGGAACAGGGCGTCCACATAAGCTCTTTTTAGGAAGTAGTAGGGCGGCCGGTTGTGCGAATGCAGCACGCGGGTGCTATAGAGAAACCCAATCTTGTGCCCGTCGCGGATCAGGCGGATGCCGAGATCGATATCTTCCGCATACTTCGTCTTGAATTTATACTTGTCAAAGACATCGCGCCGGATGAGAGCAGCGATGTTGCTGATCTGGCCATTGGAGCGCAGGCCCATATGGGAAAAACAGGATTCGTCCCAGGCCATGAATCTGTCTTTGTCCAGGTTCAGCGTCTTGTAGTGATTCCAGATCAGCAGGCGATAGAAAAGGTCGCAGTCCGCACGCGGATACTCGGCGCAGCTCACCGCGGCAAGATCGTTCCGTTCGAGTGCGCCGACCATTTCCCAGAGCCACTGATCGGTTAGCGGCAGCGCATCCTGGACCGTAAACAACAAGTAGTCTCCGTTCGCCCGCTCCGCCCCCTTATTGCGGGAGTAGCCGTGGTCGAAGTTCGCCAGGGAGATTTCCACGATCTCGACGCCTTCCTCTCTTGCGATGCGCAGGGTATCGTCCGAAGACCCGGAATCCACAATGATGATCTCGCATTCGCGAATGCCCCTCTGCGCCTTCAGTTTGCGAAGTAGCAGCGAGAATTCGCCTCCTGCGTTCCAGGTCGGAATCACCACGGAGATCTTCTTGTCAAAGATAGGCAGGCTTGCTTCAAAAGAGGAGCGCTGCAGGTCGGGGAGAGAAAGGGGATTTATCTCCAGATTCGAAATAATATCCGGTTTTTCCAGCCTGCGGAAAGCCAGCTTGGTGGCGTTCCTCAGCCCGTATAAACGGCAGTACCAGAGATATTTGCGCAAATTGGCCAAACTGAGCAGCCGCAACTTAGGCGCTGGAGCGCCGCGAGTCTTGCGTAAGCTATTGAGCCAGCGCTTTTTCAGTATAGGATCGGGCGCTTTGTGTTCTTCAGATCGAAAAATGGACATGGACTTTCCTACAAGAGCGCGTGCCTGCAGAACCGCCCAGGCATCTCCTCCCTGGAGTTTCCAGGGGGCTTTGTAAGCACCCTCTGCAAGTGCTTCCGCATCATCTCTCCCCTGACCTTGGGATGCAGCTTGCTAAGAATATCCTGACGGCCCTTTTCGGCAACGATTGCGGCGGATTCCCGATGTTCGTAAACATGTCGCATCAACTCGGCCGCGTGGTCCAGGTCGGGATCGGCCCAAACGTTACCCTTTTTGTAAGGGCCCCAGTCCCGCTGAATTTCGACCAGGCGATGCTTTACCAGGAAGCTGTTGTCGGCCTTCATGAAATCCATATTACCGGAGTAAGAAGTAGCAATGACCGGCTTTCCAAGGCTCATGGCCTCGGCCAGGGTCAAACCGTACCCCTCGGATCGATGCAAAGAGATGTAACAGTCACTCAATGACATGAGTCCGATGACGCCCTGCCTCGGCAGGACAGTGTCCAACAGCTTCACGTTGGTATTTTTGCTTGCCTCAACGAGCTGCCGGTACGAGTTCTTCACTTGAGCATCAAACTGTGGATCCAGCGCTTTCGGAGAATGTAAATGAGAGCACTTGATAACAAGGAGCACGTGTTTTCGGTTTCCGAATGCCTTTTTGAAGGCCTGGATCAAGCCGAGGGGGTTTTTTCGCTCCATGAGACTGTGGAAATCGGAGAAGAAGAGGAACACGAAAGCATCTGGAGGCAGACCGAACCGAGGGCGAGTCCACTCGGGACCGATTTCCAGGTCAAGATTCAGCGAATAGGGCATCGTGAAGATTGGTATCGGTGAAAGCGGGGCGAGAGATTGCGCCACAAAATCACTGGGCGCCCAAATCTCATGAAAGAAATCGAAGCTGGCGCACCAATCCCGAGGAAAAGTTGAGAGCTCCCAATTCCAGCCGCCGATGTTGTAATGCCCCTTAAAGTAGTCATCTTTGTCTCGGGCAAATTGGGGGACCTGGTCTGCGTTCAGCATGATCAGGTTGACGCCGTAGGGATTCTGATCTGAAGTTTGAAATCCAGACTCCACGTTCTCGGAACCAGAGTCCACGAACTCGTTTACGACACAGGGCACATTGCCAGCCTTCAAACTACGAAGTTGGGCGCGCAGCGCCTCTCCGACGCCCTTCTCCGAACTGACGTAACCAGCCAAGTTCACCCCAAAAGGGTGGACAGCCACAGGTACGTGAATCCTTCTGAGGCGGACGGCTGTTTGTCCTGGATTTGCGGATGCTGATCCTGGCCGGCTTTCCCCGAGCCAATGGAAGGGATTGCCCAGGCACGTCACATCTTCACCAAGACTCCAGTAATAACGGCGGGCTTCGTCCGGGATACGGACACCATTGGTGAAATAATTGTGGCTGTAAGGCCAGTCCTTCGTTTCCTCCCACCCCTTTGCGAGCACCAGATCGCTGTATTTCTCAAACAATATCCGGACGTCGCCCAGATCCCTGAGCCGGAAACGGTTCTGATGTTTGGAGACCGACGACTTGTCGGCGGGATTGAATCCGCTGAAGTGAAAAAAATAGAGAGGCTGGCCATTCACGGTAATGTTGTCGTGATCCACTCTGACCCGGCGTTCGTGGAGATTCCAGTACGCCACGTTATAGCCGGGTTCTTTGAGTATCTTCACTTCTTCGAAAAATCCCGCAACCATGTCAATCCACTTCTGGTCTACGAAGAGTCCCCGCTCGACTGCAATTAGGCAATGGTGATAAACCTTACGCTGCCACCAAGGGAGAAACTGACCGGTGACTGGCCCATTCTGCAAGCCGATGAATCCCAGGTTGTAGGTGCCCTCTTGAAGAATTTCAAGCTCTCCGGGATGCGCCTTGTCTCCATAGGGCGTGGTGGCATGTGGAGTGAGAACGATGGAATGCTGCGCCAGGATATCCGAAAGTGGATTCAGGCTTCCGGTAATGAGGATGTCAGGATCGAAATAGACCAGCTTCCGGATTTTATGCTTCCTAAAAAGGTGCGCGAGCAGGTGCGGCTTGACCGCGGCGCTGGCCTCCAGCAGACTGTATTTGAATAAAAGACCAGGCAGGTTGGGTATCTCGAGCTGGGAGAGACCAACAGAGTAGAAATTCTCTTTCGCGGGATCGAAATATCCTTCCGTGAAATCAAGGAAAAGAACAAAGAAGGGACAATCCGGGTGGTGGCGATGAAACGAATCGGCCAGAACGCGGCCCATGCTGAGATAATTCTTGGCGATAATGGTGCACGCAGCAAAATCCGCCTGGAGGGGCGGGACCTCGGGCAGATGATCCTCAATCTGACTAGCTTTAGGACGGGGTATGGAAGCTGCTTGGTCTGGTTGGTGCCCCATTTAGCTCTATGCCCTCTCCTATTCCGCCCATGCGTCCTTCGCAGGGTAAATTCCGCGCTGTAAATCGCACGGTCCTCCAGCACCTGCCCTTTGCAGACCTGCCGGTATTCCCGCCGTACAAGCCAGTTCACTTTCCGGCTTGGTCCCTGCACAGCTTTTCCAGCCGTTCGAGCCGTTCGGTGAGATGCTCCTGCGAAGCTTCCATCTCCTCCAAACGCTGCCCGGTCCTCATTGCGCTGCTCTGAAGCTGTTCGATTGCGCAGGTGGTCTCATTGAGCGAGCGTGTGACCGAAGCATGGAACGCATGCAGCGGCCGCGTATACCATGACAGCATTCGCAAGAGGCCCTTCTTGAATAGTTGAATCAGGGTGTTGTGCAGTCCCGGAGGCCGCGGATTCACGGTTCCAACTTGCTTCCATTGGACTGTGCAATTGGCAACATTCCGATATAGACCGCTAAGGTCGTAGGCGTCCGGCGTTTCCGCATATATCGAAGATGGAAAAGCCGGCGGGAAGATCATATCCGTCTGCGTCCCGGTTCCTCTTTGTCGGTGGACGTGCTCCCGCATCCGCTCAATGATTTCTTCCACACTCATGGAATTGCTCGATTGTTCTGAAGGCTCAGCCATTTGTTTACCTCACTACCTTAACATTGGGAGGCAGGTCAGCTTTGGCCAGACTCCTAAAAAAGAACGCCGCGATTCAAACTTATCTCACATTGCCCCTTTCAAGCGGCCAACAAAGAAGATCCGCCTCAGCTATCGACTTCACCTTCAACCTCGGTGCTGGAGTGCTGCAGCGGTCGACGCTGAGGAAAAAGGTGAACCGGGGTGAGCATGACGATGTGCCCGCCGAGTTCATGAAATAAGTGTGATCGGCTGGGCGGCGACGGTGACACAATTCGACGGTCAAGTCGATGTGAAGGTAATTGTCGACTTGTAGGGAAGGAGCACCAAAAGCAACCCCTTCAGGCAAATGATCTCCCCTACGGATGGGAGTACAATTTGGCCGGTATGGCATCGCAAGCGCCCGACATGAGAAATGCCGCGCAACCATCCCAGGAGCGCAGACGGTCTCTCGTACGAGCCTTTGTAAGAGCGGCTGGAGCGGGGACAGGTGCTGTCATAACAGCGGCTCTCATACTAGCTCTGGGCATCTGGTATGCTCAGCGGCCCCTCCGCTCGACTAACTGGCAGCCCGTAAGCTTTAATTCTCCGAGCTACCATTCGGAGGCAATCTTCAGCGATTTGGGTGTTCCGAATCTCAGGGCGAGCGGTAGAGTCAAGTTCTTTGCCCCGCCAGCAAGCGTCCACGAATACCGATTGGGGTACGAGCCAAAATCCCCAGCCAAGCAATGAAGTCTTACTTCGACACCTCAGATCAAACTATCTGGCTGAAGCGCGCGTCTCCTCGACAGCTTTCGCGTCGAGCGGGTCATCGACGATAAATCCCATAATATTTCCGGTTATTTTTTCCGTGTGACCGGAGCGACCCAGTCGTTTGATCCAGCTTTCAAGATGGGTTGCATCTTGGTCTATTAGTGCTGTGCGAGCTTGCCGGGTTTGCAGCTCTCGACTGTACTGAAAGTAATCGTCGTCCGCATTTATGGGTAATGCAATCACGGACCGAAGAGAGTCAAAATTCAAAAAATACACCGTCCAGTAATTACCGATAGCCACGTCGCGATTGTTCTTCTGCAGCCACGAGATAGTGGCTCGATTGCCTGCAAGGGCGACGGCTTGGTACAGTCGCAATCCGCTCTGGAACATCGGGTATTCTCGTATCTGCAGAGCCGCCAGTATCGCCGCACCTATCAAGACAATGGCCCTTGCTCTTCTTGTGTTGACCTGACGGTACAGCAAAGAAGCAGCGAGAGGTATCGCAAGATACAACGGCGCTACATATCGAACGGTCCAACCTCTGATGCAACCTGCACCCGATCCAACATAGAGAGCACAGCCGAACAGCAATATGCCAAGCGGCAGAAGAACGAGAATCCGTGAACGCCCGGTATCGGCGTCCGTAGCACGACGAACAGCGAAAACGGTAAGCGACGCGAGCCCGAATCCGACCAGCAGAACGCGCATGCCAACCAAGGACAGTACTAAGATCTGCTGGGCCACCTCGGAAAAGAAGAGCACGGGTAGGTTATACGTGAACAGATACGCCGCGTTAGAAGCTAACTGAGTCGTACCGGAGACCGGCTGTGTCGCGAAACTCGTGAGGAAAGGCGAAACGCCCTGACGGGCGAGAACTATAAAATACGGCCACAGCGAGAGCAGGGCGCCAAGGGCCAGCAAGAGTCCCGACCGCCAAGATACGCATTTCTTACACGCGAGCATTGCTATGATCGGCACGGAAATCATGATAGTTTGCGGGGAAGTCCAGAAGGAGAACCCGACAGAGATCCCAAACAAAAAGGATGTAATAAGGGAAGGGGTGAGGTTGGGTCGAAGCAGGCGGAAGCCCAGCCACATGGTGCAGGCGGACGCTGCCATGATCGATGCATAGCCAAGAAGTGGGTAGGTCACGAGCCAGAACTGCAGTGGAGGAAATACTAACAGCAACAAACCCGGTATTGCGGCTCGCGGACCTGCAGCTTCCCGTAAAGCCAGCCACCCGAAGACGAGAAAAATAAACCCATACAAGACGGAAGTTGCAGCCAACGCTGAACGGGTCGGTCCGAAGAAATAGAACATGCCGGCATTGACATAGCAGGCCTGCGAGCTGATCCTATAGCCGCCGGGGTCAAATAGAGGAAGACTTCCATGTGTTACATCGAGGGCGCACAGCCCAGAAAGTATCGCGTCAGAATCGACGTGGGACTTGTGGGGCGGGAAACAAAAGGCTATGCGAACGCCAAGTCCAATCAATAATAACGTCATCGCCAGCCAAGTGCTGCCGCTGACCGAATGCCGGGCAAGAAGCTTCAGATAACTCAGACTGGTTGAAGCTATGCGCATCTTCGATTCCCCAGACGTCCGAAATACGAAACGATCGGCTGCTCGACAATTTTCATGCGAAGCGCGGCGGCTCTGACGAGGATCTCTGGAAGAAATGCGAATCCCGTATTGTGGAACTTGATACGGCGTAATGCGCTCGCTCGATAGACTCGAAAGCCAGACGTCAGGTCCCCGACGCGCAGCCCCATCGTGACCTGCGTCATGCGGTTCACGGACCGACTGATCGCAGTTTTCCAGAGAGGCGCTCCCTCAAACGAACTCCCATGGAGTCGGCGTGAACCCACCACAATGTCGGCTCCGAACTCTCGGGTAGCTGCCAGTAACCGTGGAATCTCTTCTGGCTGGTGATTGAGATCGGCATCCATAGTAACGACGAAATCCGTGTCAGAAGGAACGGCGTCGAACCCTCGGCGAAACGCGTTTGCCAAGCCACTTGGTTGCTCGTTGTAGTAGACCTCGATTTCAGGCCGCCTGGAGGCAAATTCTCGTACGAGATCGATGGTCCCGTCGTTGCCCTCGATTACATAGATCAGTTTCCAGGAACTATCTGGGATGGAGTCTAAGGCTTGAATCAGGCGTTCAGTGAGACTACCGATATTTTGCGATTCGTTGTAGGCGGCAATGACGACTGTTATGGTGAACACTTAGTAGCAACTATAACAACGTGAATGAACGCCGTTCGCCAGTTTAGATCCATCGCCAGCACCTTGAAGCCCTCTCGCTCGAGGAACAACTGCGCTTGGTGCTTCGACTTCAGGCGGGTTATCTCACCTGGGTAGAAGGTGAATTTCGCACGTCGCCAACCGGTTACGAGCTCTCAATCGGTCCGAGAATCCAGCGAGATAAGTTCTTCTCGGCCGGCCAAAATAAGATTATCATACCGTCTGGCTTTAGACCGGAATTTCCTTTTTGGCCTTCCGGGCAGTGAAGAGTATACACTAGTGTGCTTCCAGCCGGGCGGTTCGAGCGCAGTTTTTTCCCTGGGTTGTCCCAGCGGCTTGGCACCCCGCTTCTGCGGGTACTGAAAAGCCGATACCGGAGCTTCTACAATCGGTTTCCTTAGACACCTTGCGATCCCTGGAGCCTTCCGGCTCATTTTCTCTGGCGCCAAGGCCTGAGCTATCCTGCGCCTGGCTCGGCAGGGTCAGGTTAGTCACAATGAATCCGACCCGAGGGAACAACTCCCCAAAGTGGAACTCCACCTTCGCCACCACACGCCGCGCCGTCTTCCAACTGGCCGCCTGGTAGAGAAAGTTCTTGTACCAAACCACGGGTTTATGATGGGGCCTTCCTACCGGCCGCGTCAGCAACTCCGAGATGTCCCGCTCCAGGCTGTCGTTGGCTGGCAGCCGTATCGCATACTTCACGCCGCGATTCAAACTTACATATATTCATCCAGAACCTTCTTCAGATTCGGCAAGATGACCTCGGTCGAATAGTTTTGCTGTACATATTGTCTTCCATTTTCTCCCAAGGTATTTCTGACCTTAGGGTCAGAAATCAGTAGTGACAAGCATTCGGCGAACTCTTCGTAGGTCTCATACCATAGCCCGGCGTTGGCAGTACGGCAGTGCTCCGTCAAAATCAAGGAATTGGCATTTACGAGGGCTGGTGTTCCGTTCAAGAATGCCTCCAGAAGGACAATAGAAAAACTCTCGAATGGAGAAGGATGTATGAAGATCGCCGCTTGTTTCAGAATGGCGGACTTGTAAGCTTCCTCCACGTATCCCAGGTAGACGATATCCGAATGCACAGGCACGGGTTCGTCGGCATGGCCAGTCAGGACGAGCTTTAAATCCGACGGATTATTCTCCTTGTAACGGAGAAAGTATTCGAACAAAGTGTGGCTTCCTTTTTGCTCATCGATTCGACCGCAATACACAACATAAGGGGGGCTAGGACAAGGCTTGGTGAGTGCCGTTTTGGGCGAGACGGCCTCCACGGGCATTCCGATTATTGTCCCTGGGGCGGACAACTTCCAGATTTTCTTCGCGTAGCTTCGCTCGCCCGGACTCAAAAAGATCAAGCGGGCGAAGCTTTCTGCCATTTCACGAAAAATTGGCAGATAAGCGCACGGTTCGTCATGGAGCGTGGGGACCAAAATACGTTTGTGGCTGGGCACTTTGAATGAACCAAAATAGGTTGTTGGGTACAGGTAAGTGAAAAAGACAACCGCATCATAATTCTTATGTTCCCTCTCCAGGAAGTGCAGGAATGCGCTGCTGTACGGTCCCTGGTGGCGTTCAAATTCTTCTTGGTCGGCTTGCGAGAGATTCTCAACTGCCCGTATTAGTAACTGTTTTCTCATGGGCTCCGTCCACAAACGATGCCATTCTCCGACCGAGGTAACTGGGGAGTCCTGCACGAAGAGATGCCGCAAGATCAATTCGTAGTGGAGCTTGTGGAAATGCTCAGTTCGTTCAAAATCGTTGGGAAACCTGTGGACAATAATATCTTCTTCATTTGTAATCCCTTCGGGAAAGTGATTTCGCCATGTGGCATGATCGGCGGCACAGGTCGTGGCTACATGTATTTCGTAGTCCCTTTTTAAGAGTTGTGCGTAGCAGCGCGTGAGTTGCTCTGAGCCGCCGAGAACATCTTTCCCGTATCGTTGTACCACGAAGCAAAGCCGTTGCATGGAACCCTTCATTTGGGTATTCAAACCGTGCTTCTTCAGGACTGCGCAGTGGATCTGGGAAGATCTACACCCATAACACTCTGCCCAACTGTTCATTCGCCGCAAATATCTCTATGAGCTGCGCAAGCTTTTGTGGGTCTGCCTTGTTAGCGACCTGAGCGAGTGCCTCGCACAGGTCGGTCTTGTCTCCGAGGCCGGTTGCCTCAACACGATCAATGAAATCGGCATACTCTTTTGCAATACTCTCCCAGGCGTGGTGATCGATAATGTGCTGGCGCGCTGCAGCCCCCACTCGGTCCCGATAATCCTTATCGTCAATGAGTCGTCCCAACTTTTCCAGCAACTCTTCCTCTAGGGGGGGATCTGTCGCAAGTTTAATTACTGTATCACCAGACAAATCCGAAAGAGCCGCGACATCATTTACGATCGTAGGTACCCCGCAGCTCATGGCCCGCAACATTGCGGCTGAGGTTTCTCCTCGGCTAGGATGACGCAGGCTCAATACAACATCGCACACGAAGAGATAATTGTAAAAGCTCTTCATGTCCACATGCCCCACAAAGGCGACGCGGTCAGTCAGCCCCAAGTTCCTGTAAAGATGGCTGATGGAGGCCTCGTATCCAGGAGAAAGAAACCGGCCGACCCCGATGTAATAGAGGTCTGTATGCTGCCTCTGTAGCCGCTGGATTGCGCGCAGGCCAAGCTCCAATTGCTTGGGTTCTGCCATGATTCCGAAGGTACCAATTACAAAAGCGTCTTCGGGAATGGCAAAAGTTCTTTTGAGAGCATCTTTTTGCTCCGGGCCAGGCACAGCGGGAACAACCATCCCTTGATTGATTTGCCTTACTCGCGCAGCCAAGTGCGGGCTCCGGTCTTTTAGAAGTGCTCTTTTTGCAGACTCCGAATGAACAATAATTCCTTTGGAGGAGGAGAGTGCTCTCTCATTCAATGGGAACACTTCCATTACACGGGCGTGAGATAATTCGCCTTTCTGAACCATCTCAATTGCAGTACGTCCTTCCTCCCCGTATGCATACACCATCTCGTCAACATATCTTTGAAAATCCCTGTGCTGGTGGACCAGTAGCCACTGAATAAAATCGTGCAAACAAAAATCGTGGAGGACCGTGATCCCGGAATGCTGTAAGAGGATTTCATACATGTAGGCATGAAAAGAACTATTGCCCATCTGAAACAACCAGGAATAATAGGAAGTCTGTCGCAATTGGGCTGTTGAAGTCAGAAACCGTATGGATTCGCTCGCAGCCATTCCGGTTGGTTCGTACCCATCAAGATAAACATCAATCTCGAAATGCTTAGCCAGATGGGGCAGGAGTTCCGCGCTGTAGTCGGAAATTCCGGATTTTTGTGGCGGAAGGGGGGAGAAAAAGGCGATCTTGGGCTTGCGTGCCCGGCTTACGTGCGCGGATCCCTTCCACTTTTCCAGAGCCTTGTCAAGGGCTTCTCTGGTTCTCCGTGCGGTCGCTTCCCAGTTAAAGAGCTTTGCTCTCTCCAAAGCTTTGTGGCGGAGTTCCAGCCTCAGGTTTTCCGAGCCCAATACCAACTCAATGGCTCCGGCAACAGCGCCTGGATTCGTGGGATCAACTTGAATTCCCGCATCGCCCATAATCTCTGGAATGGAGGAAGTATTGCTTGCAATGACTGGGGCACCGCAAGACATCGCTTCCAAAACTGGCAGTCCAAAACCCTCATACAGGGATGGGAAGACGAATGCATCGCAATAGTTGTACAGGAGAATGAGAGATTCCTGGGAGATATAGTTAGTGAGAACTAATGAATCTTTTATTCCGCATTGATCCGCTATGTGTTCCAAGGCCGCCACTTGTTCGGACTGTAAGTGACATACAATTACGATTTGACGTTCTTGCCTCAGCGCTTGGGGCAGAAGGCTGAAAGCGCGGATCGTGCCTTCCAGATTCTTGCGAAAATCAAATCCTCCAGTATAGAGAAGAAATCGAGAACGGATCCCATGTTCCTTTCTAACAGCCTCGAACTGCTGCGCAACAGCACTGCGATCCAATTCCTTGAAGGAAGGGTCTGCGGCACCACTAATATTGACAACCCGACTTGCAGGTAGCCCAAGCATGCGAATGGCATCCTGGCGGGTGTTTTCCGAGATGGCGAGAACCAGATCGGCATGCTGGTAGAATTGTAGTCTTCGCAGGTAAAACTCCTTCGCTATCGAGTTGGACAGATATTCACCCGAAAATATGAGCGGGATCAGGTCGTAGAGAGTACCTACAACCGGAAAAGATCGCCGGCTGGCACACGGATTGATTACGGCATTAACACCCTCCATGGGACTCGCCACGTGCAACAATTCGAGATCATGACTCTCATATGCCAGCCATTGGAGATATTCATTGGCTTCCCGGAACTCAGTGGGCGCCGAAGGTTCCACATAGCTGACCGTATGGTGCAGCCCCCAGGTCAATGAGGTTGTGGGTATTTGGTGCGCATTGCTGAAAAACAAGTGATACTCGTCCTCCCCAGCCAGGATCAATTTATTGAGTACGGATAGGGTATAAATGCCAATTCCCCGCTGTCGCGAATTGGGGGTCTGTAAGGCTTGGCAATCAATGCCGATACGCAAGAATGACTCCCTTCCTGGAAGCAACTCGGATCAAATGAGGTTTCGCTCCTCCCTCGCCCTACGGTGTTTCCCTCTTCTTGTTCCTGATGCCTTTTTGCACACCGCCAGAGCCACGGCTCCTGGGCTGTGGTTCTCCGGGTGATGAGCTTTTGTTCCAGCCTCTTCTTCAGAAGCAGGCACGCACCATGTCTTCTCGTCGACCTTGATGCCGAATTCCAGGCTTTCAATCTTGAATTTTTCCAGGAGTTTGCGCAGGCCCGGTGGATCAAAAATGCGGTGCAAAGGGGTAAGGGCCGGTCTACCGAAGGGGACTGTCACAAGCAGTCGACCGCCTGGTTTCAAGAGACGATAGATTTGTGCCATTGCCGCTTCCTGCTGGTTTTCGCCTTTCGGATCGCCATACCATCCCAATCCGATATGCTCGATAGTCGACAGTAGAATTGCGGCGTCGAAGAAACAAGGTTCCAGTGGCGCTGTCGTGACATCGCCCTGGATAAGATGAAAATTGGGATGGCTAAGGGGAAAATGGCGAACATCGACGCCAATCACGAGGAATCCGTTGCTCGCCAGTTCCATGGACAGAAGGCTTTCCGCACATCCAACATCGAGAATCTTGGACCCATTATCCAGGCCTTCGAGGTGCCGCAAAACCCATGCTTTTTCAATGATTCGCTCGCTCGTGCGGAACCAGGCAGGCCGGCCTTTACTGTCAAATTCTAGGATAATCGGCTCATTGAACCAAAGGCCCTCGGCAGCCTTTGGTCCCAGGTGAGAATCTGCCGTAGCAAGAGTACTTATTCTGATTTGCTGAATATTCTGGTCTGATTGCTGCCTTGCATGTTCTAAGCCTTTGAGACGTTCACCTAAAGCATTGACCTGCTGCGCCAGGCTGTCTTGTGAGGCCCCGAGGGTCTCGATTCGCTGCGCCAGGCTGTTTTGTGAAGTCCCGAGGGTATCGATCCGCTGCGCCAGGCTGTTTTGTGAAGTCCCGAGGGTATCGATCCGCTGCGCCAGGCTGTTCATATTTCCCTGAAGATTTTCCGCTACACTTACCATTTCGTTGAAGGCACGCGAGACGGCCGCATGGAACTCATGCAGAGGTCGTGTATACCACGCCAGCATTCGCCGCAAGGTCTTTTTCACCAGTTGAATCAGATCGTTGTGCAAACCCGGACGGCGTGGATTTATCTCCCCGACTTGATTCCGTAGCGAGTTAACGGTCGCAACAACTTGATGCATGGCACTTGGATCGTAGGCCAAAAATGTTGTCGCTGCTTTTTCTGGGGCAACGAGAATGGAACCGGCAGCACCGGGCATTGATTTGTCGTTCCCGGCTTGCCTGCGCAACCGGGCTCTCTCACGGATCCGCTCCATGATTTCTTCCACGATCATCGCATGGTTGTCTATTTGATCAGACATAATCCCCTGCCGGGTAAACGCTTCTTTTGATAGGATACCAAGTATCTGCTCCGACATACTCCCAAAGTCATGATCCTTTCCCAAACCTGGATTATAGTGATGCCATCCAGTTCAATGCCTCTCCGGCAGCAGCTGTTCCTTCCAATAAAAGTACAAGTCGCTCAGGGTGCTTTCCAGATTGTACTTGGGCTTCCAGCCCGTGTCGCGCGTCAGTTTGCGGATGCTTCCGTAAAGCGCCCGCGCTTCGCCGGGGCGAAGCCGGCGGCTCTGCACCCTCACCTGGATGGGCAGAGAGCTGAAACCGGTCAGCAGTTTAGCGATCTGCCTCATCGGCGTGGCTCGGCCGGACCCCACGTTGTAGGCCTCTCCCGGCTTCCCTTTTTCCAGCAGCAATTCGTAAGCGCGCACGACATCGCGAACGTCGCTGAAGTCCCGCTGGACGGTCAGATCGCCAACCCGAAGAGTCGGGGGAGTCAGCCGCAGCTCGGCGCTCGCAATCTGCCGCGCCCAGTCGGAACAGACGAACTCCGACGCCTGTCCGGGTCCGGTATGGTTGAAAGGGCGGGCACGGATGATATGTAGTCCGAATCTCTGATGATATTGTGCAGCCAGCATATCGGCCACAGCTTTACTGAGCGCGTAAGGACTCTGCGGAGAAAGAGGCTGGGACTCTGCCACGGGGAGCCTCGAAGACAGTGCCGCCCCATAGCACTGCCCCGTACCGACTACCAGGACGCGAGCTTTGGGAGCTTCCTGCCTTACCGCCTCGAGGACGTTGAAGGTGCCCCAAAAATTCGTCTCGTAAACACTCCGAAAGTCTCCGAAGGAGTTGACCACCGAAGAAAAGGCAGCTAGGTGATAGACCCGCTGGGGACGGACCCGGCGCACGATGGCCCGCAGCCGCGCCCCATCCCGTATGTCGCACCTGAAGATCCTAGCTCCTGGAACACGCTCTGTGCGCCCCCCCAAAATCGCTGTTCCATAGATTGTGTGTCCGCGGGAGTTGAGAAGCCGGATCAGGTGCAGCCCGACAAATCCGCTGGCGCCCGTTACCAGAACCCGCATCAGGCCCCCTTGGGATCCACAGCGGAATAGAGCGGCAGGCCCTTCTTGAGGCGATAGATATCGTGTTCCACCATCATGGCCATCAGCTCGTTGAAGGAAACCTTTGGCCGCCAGCCTAATTTCTTGCGTGCCTTCGACGCGTCGCCCAGCAAGTGATGGACTTCGGCGGGCCTCAGCAGTGCTTCGTCGACTTTCACGAATTCTTGCCAGTATAGACCGGCGGACTCGAAGGCAATTTGCGCGAGATCGGCCACGGTGTGGGAAGTACCGGTGGCGATCACGTAATCGTCGGGCTCGTCCTGCTGCAGCATCAGCCACATGGCTTCGATGTAGTCACCCGCGAAGCCCCAATCGCGCTTGGCATCCAGGCAACCGAGCGTCAGGTGTTTCGTCTTGCCCAGTTTAATCCTGGCAACTCCCAAGGAAACCCTGCGCGATACGAACTCGATGCCTCGCAGCGGCGATTCGTGATTGAAGAGCATTCCCGAGCAGGCGAACAGGTTGTAGCTTTCCCGGTAGTTCACGGTGATGTAGTGCCCATAAACTTTTGCCACACCGTACGGATTACGCGGGTGAAACGTCGTCGTCTCGCGCTGCGGCGTTTCGGGCGGATTCCCAAACATTTCGCTGCTCGACGCCTGGTAAAAGCGAATGTTCCGATCCACGGAACAGATCGCTTCCAACACGCGGGTCACGCCGAGAGCAGTAAATTCTCCCGTCAGTACTGGCTGTTCCCAAGACGTTGGCACGAAGGATTGCGCCGCGAGATTGTACACCTCGTGCGGCTTGGCCTGCCGCAGAGCATTAATCAGGGAAGTCTGGTCCAGGAGGTCCGCTTGGACGAAGGTAATTCTGTCGGAAAGATGGGCCACCCGCTCGGAGCTGTAGCTGCTGCTGCGCCGCACCAGGCCGAATACCTCATACCCGCGGGCAAGCAGGAATTCCGCCAGATAGGACCCATCCTGGCCTGTCAGTCCCGTGATTAACGCTCGTTTTTTCATGTTTCTCCTGCCTTCCCTCGAGAGGTTATTCGTACAGAGGAGCAGCAGAAGATTCTAAGATTTCCGCCACTTCTCCAAGGATATCGCTGCGTCCTGGCTACCGTTTCCGTGAATTGTGCTTTCCGTTTGCAGGAATTCTGACTATATCCTAAATATACTCTTCGGTTTTCACCATACTTGCGCGCCAAATCACAGATTTGCACTCATCGGAAGCGTGGAGTCCGCCTAACCTGCAGCCATGGCCGGCTGTTGAAGTAGTTCTTCGTAGCGGGCCGCCACCTCGTCCGGGGGGCCGTTGGCCAGGAGCCTCCCCTTATGGATCAGGAGCGCGCGCTGGCAGATGCGGCGGACGGTGCCCATATTATGAGAGACGAAGACGATGGTCTTGCCGCGCTGGCGGAAGTCATCGATGCGCGCTATGCACTTTTCCTGAAAGGCCGCGTCCCCAACAGCCAGGATTTCATCGATCAAAAGAATATCCGGATTCACTTCCGTGGCGATGGCGAAGCCGAGGCGCATGAACATGCCGCTCGAGTACTGCTTGATTGGGGAATCAATAAATTCGCCCAGTTCGGCAAAATCGAGGATGCGCTGCTCGCATGCCTGTATCTCCTGCTTGGTCAGCCCGAGCAAGAGGCCGTTCAGCAGAATATTTTCCCGGCCGGTCAGATCCGGGTGAAACCCCGCCCCGAGCTCGATCAGGGCCGCGACGCTGCCCGTAACCCTGACCACGCCGGATGTTGGGGTATACACGCCGGCAATCATCTTCAGCGTCGTACTCTTGCCCGACCCATTGCGGCCGATGATGCCGACGGCCTCGCCATCGGTGATCGAGAAGGAGACATCCTTGAGCGCCTCAAATTCGTGGTGGGAGGTGCGGTTTCTGAATAGGCGCGTGAACACCTCCCGCAGGGTGTCGGGACGCTCGCGGATCACGCGAAAGCGTTGGACGACGTTTTCAAATCGGATTCGTGTGCCGGCCATGGCTGCCGTATCAAACATAATAGACGAGCACATCCTGGTAGCGGCGGAAAATTGCATATCCTAGAAGAAGACTCACCGCGCCGCATCCGAACGACATACTCATCGATTGCCAGCTGGGAAGCTGGCCGTAATAGATGGCCAGCCGGAAACCGTTGAGAAGGTAGAGCATGGGATTCAGCCGGAAGAAAGAATGGTACCGCTCCGGCACGAAGTCCAGGGAGTAGATCACGGGGGACACGTAGAACCAGGCCGATATCACGATCTGGGTGATATGAGACATATCCCGAAAGAAGACGTTGGCGATCGAGAAAAAGAAACTACACCCGAGCGTAAACAATATCAGCGAGAGCATCGGCACCGGCAGATAAGCCCACGTCCAGTGCAACGGGAACCGAAGAATAGCCAGAAGGAGAAGCAGGGGAACCATGGAAAGCAGGAAGTTAATGACATTCGAGAGCACTGCCGCAATGGGGAAAACCGATTTGGCGATGCGCACTTTCTTGAGCAGGTCGCCGTTTCCCACGAGCGATTCCACGGAATAGGCCAGGGATTGGGAGAAGAAGGTCCAAGGCAGCAACGCGCTCATGACAAAAATCGAATACTCGTGGATGGCCATGCGCATAAACGTGGAAAACACGATAGTCAGAATGACCATCATCAACAGGGGATTCAGCAAAGCCCAAAGGAAACCCAGTGCGGAGCGTTTGTAACGAACCCGGAGTTCTTTCAGCGCGAGCGTCCAGATCAGCTCTCTATTTTTCACGAGCTCGCGGAACAATTGTCCCATCTAGTTTCCCCCCTCAGGGTCCGCCACAGAGAAGCGAGAATGTATTCTAATACAGAAAGAGTCCCTAATCATGGGGGCCTTTCGCCTGTCTTTCCTATTTCCCACGGGCTGGCGGGTGCCCAACGCACGCGCCGAAAGCGTCCGGCTGCTATAATACGCCTCATGGCCGCAGGTTCCGCAATCGTGGTGGCGTACAATTCTGCGAGTTTCATTGAACAATGTCTGTCCGCGTTGCGGGATGAAAATGGTTGGGAGCACATCGTAATTGATAACGCCTCGTGCGACGATACTGCCGTCCGGGTCATGAGGGCGGACCCGCAGGCGCGCTTGGTTCGCAACAGCGAAAACCTCGGGTTTGCCGCGGCTGTCAATCAGGGCGCACGGCTCGCCACAGGAAGAATCCTTTTAATACTGAATCCGGATACAATCGCGCGCCCAGGCGGCTTGGCCGCACTCGCAACCGCTCTGGAAAGCGACGCCGTGGGCGCAGCCGGGGGCGCTCTATTGCGCGAGAATGGCGAAGCGGATCGTGGCTTTACTGTGCGCCGCTTTCCGACAGCCCTTTTCATGGCGACGGAAATCCTGCTGTTGAACCGCTTCTGGCCGTCGAACCCGCTGAACCGGGCCTATCGCTGCCTGGATATGGACTACAGCAAGAAGCAGGAAGTCGAACAGCCTGCCGGCGCCTGCCTGGCGGTCAAGCGTGAGGCTTGGGAGAGCATCGGCGGCTTTGACGAAACTTTCTTTCCGATCTGGTTCGAGGACGCGGATTTTTGCCGCCGGCTGCGCACCCAGGGCTGGAAGATTCTCTATTGCCCTGAGGCCGTCTTTGCCCACAGCGGAGGGCACAGCGTAAATCAGCTTCCTCTCAGAGACCGCCAATTGCTATGGTACGGCAATTTGCTGCGCTATTTTCGGAAGCACTCGAGCCGCGCTGCCGTGGGCGGTTTGCGCGCATGCATCGCTCTAGGGATGGCGCTGCGCTCTTTGGCCGCTCTCGTGGGGGCCGGTCCGGAAGATGTGAAACTGCCAGAAGCGTTGCGGGCGTATGCTGCCGTCGTGCGCGGGCGTGTCCTAGCAGGGCCCGGCAGCAGGGGCTTTGAGAAACCATGAAAATTGCTATCTTGGGAACACGCGGCATCACCTCCCGAAATGGTGGTCTTGAGACCTTTGCCGAACAGCTCGCCAATCGTCTGGTGGCTCGCGGCGAAAAGGCTACGCTCTATTGCCGGAAGCCGTTCACGCGGCGGGACGACGAAGTCGACCCGTGAATCCGGAGCGTCATCTTGCCGACCGTTTCCAATAAATTCCTCGACACGGCCTTCCACACCTTGCTCTCACTGTTCCACGTGCTCTTCACCGATGCCGATGTGGTGTTAATTTGCAGTGTCGCCAACAACCCGCTGCCGTGGATCCCGCGCCTCGTCGGGAAGCCGACGGTGCTCAACGTTGACGGGCTCTCCACCAAGCGCCGTAGATGGAATATTGTGGCGGGTTCTTTTCTTCATTTCTGCGAGTTTCTCTTGGCTATCACGCCAACCCGCATCGTCAACGACGCCCAGCGGCTAGCGCAAGACCCGCTCTACAATCCTCCTTTTTCCCAGAGCTATATTCCTCATCTGTGCTCAAAACTAGAATAATGAGTGATCTTGGTGAAGTAAATATGTCGGATCGGATTGGCTCTAAATTGGGGGCACGCTCCCCTCACTACTAGAAGTCTCCTGTAAACCTCCTGGGATGGGTTCAAACTTCTTATTACCCTGAGAGGGTTTATGTTCCCTATCACTATTCGGAGCCTGCGTAAGGATGGCTCCGCTATTCGGATCCCTTTCTAGTTCATAGACCTGATAGGATTCTAGCTCTTGTTCTTCCTCTTCTGGGTAATAATCAAGATCAGAACTGTTGGAAGAAAGGACTTCTGTTTCTTCTTCTATCTGTTTGGGTGTCATCGGCTGCCTGCTGTGTCTGACACTCTGTGGGGTGTCAGCCTGACACTCTGTGGACACTTGGCCAGGTGTCTCCCCGACACTCTGTAAAGGCGCCTGACTGACCGTCTCTGTTGCAGCCTGTCTGCGTGCAACTTTTGCACTTTGTAGCAGTATCAGGTCAGCGTTCATGTGATAGAAGTTGGTCGCTTGATAGCGGCCAATTCTCCGCTTCTCAATGTTTATCAGTTTCTTCTTTTGAAGGCTTTTCAGGCAGCGTTGAGCCTGACTTTTAGATAATCTGGCCTCTGCAGCAATGGTGCTCACGGCAGGTATCGGCCTCGGCCAATGTGAGCAAAGAGCCATCAGAGTTAGCGTCTCTGTCGCTGATAGGTTACGAATGAAAAATACTGCGGCAATAAGGCTCCTAGAATGAACTGGTGTGACATTACCATCTCCTGTTGGGCTCGTAATGTTGTTTTTCCCCTTTGAAGAGCTCGCGCGGCATATCCGCGTCTCGCAGCGGCGCATGACGGTGATTTCCCCATGTTGAAAGTCGAATTGAATATTACCCCAGAAGCTAGTCTCCATGGCTTTCTGAAGTGAGTCCATCGCTTCTTGAAGTGTTTCTTTCGTACAAACTTTTCAGAGAAAGGAGCCCCGATACGCTTTCAGGGCAAAAGTCGGCTTGGTTTCTACCCGCTGCCCTTGTCCGGAGCCCAGCGGATTCGCAGGTTTCTCCTGTTCCCAGACCAGCCCTCGTCGGCGCTCGACCCGTGCGTCGGCGATGGTGTGGTTTTCGAGGCCATCACCAGCGAGGCCCAAGTGCTTCGCTATGGCATCGAAGAATTGCGCATCATCTACGGCTCGGCAGATCGTGCGGAGGGGACATTACGCCAGGCTGCGCAAGAGGCGATTCGGGAGGCGAGCGGCTGCGTAGCCGCCTGGTCTTTTCGCGACTCCTACGGGGTGTTTGCAGCGGAGGAGGAATCCATCGAGGTGAGGGTCAAGCTGGCGTCGAACCCGCGCCCCCGAGCGCAGGACCGGAAGATGGTATTCGTCGCCTTCACGTCACGGTACGACACCGAGCGCCATCGACACGGGCCGTATTATCCGTTGCGTTCCAGCGGTAGAAACTAGGTTTAGAGTCGAAGCTCAGAAGCCAAAAGGTCGAAGCAAAAACGCTGGTGGCGATCTGTCCCGATCTATCGGGATAAAATCGGTTGTTAGTAAATGTTGACCCCGAACGTGCGCGTGTCAGACTGTCTCCTGCACCCGGGTCGAATTGCGACTCATCCTATAGACTCCTCGTGCACCGCTGCCCCATGCCCACCGACGTGCCGAATCGGACGGCCAATTGCCGGAGGCTGCCCTCTTCATTCCGGTAGGCCTCTCCGATGGACTGTCTGGCTTCTGGGCTCAGGTAAGTTCGGGGCGGGCGACCTATACGCTTTCCCTTGGCACGCGCGTTCCTCATCCCGGCTTTGACGCGCTCGACGATCAGTGATCGCTCAAACTCAGCCATGGCACCGATTATTTGGAACATCAACCGGCCCGAAGGGGTGCTTAAGTCCAGATTGTCCCGGAGGCTGACGAATGCCACCCCCAGAGCTCCAAGTTCGGCCAGTGCGTTCACCAAGTGGCGAAGTGACCGTCCAAACCTATCCAGCTTCCACACGAGGACGGCGTCAAAACGGCGTTGGTGAGCATCCGTCATGAGCCTGTCCAGTTCTGGCCTTGATTCCTTGGAGCCCGAAACTCCGCTGTCAACGTAGCAGCCAACGAGTTCCCAGCCGCGACGCTGGCAGAATTCTTCCAATTCGCGCGTTTGCATCGAGGGGTCCTGACCATTGTTCGTCGAGACCCTCGCGTAGATTGCAGCCTTCGTGCAGCCCCGTTGTGCGGGAAATGTAGGTGGGTGTATCTTCGGTGAAGCCATTTCAGCCTCCTAACCAGGTTGATTTGGTCAGGCAACCGTTGAAGTTGACGCTTCAGCGGTTGCCGCTTTGACTCTCGGCTTTCTTTCTCCCCCGGCCTTTACGGTAGAACTGGTCCTTGTACTTTCGTACTCTAGCCACGTCCCGTTCAGTCCAGATACGAACATGCACGCCACCGTTTCTGTGCCACTTGGGCTCTGGTACTGCCTTTCGGTAAAGCCAGCGGAGAATGGTTTTCTTGGCGACACCGACTACCGTGGCTACTTGGGCGGTGGAGTAGGTTTTCATAATGTCCACAGTATGGACGTATTTGACTTGCTTTGTCAAGCGAGTAGTGAGAAAATTGTTCAGCAGAAAGAGCAGAATGTGGGGACGGGACAGAAGGATATCGGGTGTGTTGCGCGAGTACCCAGTCCCAAGTGGAGACATCGATGAAGATCATCAAGAGGGGCGATCGAATAGTCCTGGCCGAGCCTTCGGCAAGCACCGTGACGGTGGTCCGCTATGAGTTCGACCAACTACTTCCCTTGGTTCTCCAGGCACGGGCGTACGTCCGACAAGAGGAGGGCCACCTCACAGCGCCGGAGCTAAGGAAGGCTTTCCGACGTACACAGTTGGCCAAGCGGACCGATGAAGAGCTGCGGGACCTCATTCATGAATATGGCGAGCCTAAGAAGAGAGCAGCATCTCCTGGAGGGATCGCCCGCGCCTATATTCGTGCGCGAATGGGCCTCACGGATGAGACCATCAAGACATATTTGAAGCGAACTCGGAAGCCGAAATCTCCAACAATCCCCTACAATCACCGTTGATCCCCGTTCACACTATGATGCAGCAAACCCTCATTAGAGCCGCATGAATACTGGCTTGTCTTCGCTCCTCACTCTGTGAAGAGTGACACCGATCAGCGTTTTCAAAGAAGGAATGTTTTCGTACCCTTAATGGCGACACAACCAGTCGGTTGTGGTGGAGGGTTTCATGAGATTGACTCTGCGTGCACAACTACGGAGGCGTGCCGGCCTCACCCAACATGATCTGACAAAACTCACTGGCATTTCGGATACGCGCATCTCGCTCTGGGAGAACAGTCAAATTGAACTCCCAGAAGGGGCCGTGGAGAAAATTGCTTGGGCCATTCAACAAGAATTTGAGCGTGTGCCCACGCGTCTTACGGGTCCACGGATCCGGCGGGCTCTGAGGTCAGAGCCTACTTTGGCAGATACTGACAGGAGCGGGCGCGCGTAGGCGCTTCAGGAGGCACAGGTGCCGAAACGCGTGATTGATGACGAGGCGCTCTGGACATCATCGAAGCTCGGGAGAGTGAAGCCCGTCCGCTTTCGCCCGGAGTACGCCAACTTGCTACCGCTTGCCCTCGGGAATGGCGTGTTTGAGGCCAACCCGCAGTCGATCTGGGCTCGCGTGTACGCCTGTAATCGACCAGACATTCTTCCGAAGCATGTGGAGGCAATCCTCGCTGAATATGAGCGGGTCAAGCTGCTTTTCCGTTGGCAGGAACCGGACGGCAGGCAGTGGGGATATTGGGTCGGAATTGAAAAGCCCGGCAGACTTCCTGCGCCAAGCTGAATTCAGCGCAAAGAGCAATTCTGCGGACCTATACCTCCCCAAGACAAATTGATCAAGTTCCTTGGTTCTGCAAGTGCGCAATACGTACGTAATACGTGCATAGGTTCTGGTTCTGGTTCTGGAGAAGAACTCTTGGCGCGACCTTCCCGTTGCTCCGAGTCCGAAGTCCCTTCGAACCATCAGAACGCTCCCCCCGCTGAGAGTAAACCGCCTTCGGAAGTCGGATTTCAAATGGCCCGGCTTCTTAAGGCCCGCATTCTCCAGAACAATCCCGAAGCAAAAATCAGTGAAGCGCAAGTTCTCCGTTGGGCGAAGCAAGCCGACCTGATGATGCGCTGTGATGGGCGAGCTGAAACCCGAATACGCGCGGTTATCGAATGGTCTCAGCGCGACCCGTTCTGGCTCACCGTCATTCTCTCGATGGAAAATCTGCGGAAGAAATTCGACCAGTTGACCACCAAAATGAGGGCTAATGACGGCCGGCCTAAGGGTCAGGGGGTGGGCGCTGCTGATCCACGGCGCCAGGAATCGGAGAAGTCGAAAATGATCTATGCGGCACTCGAAGAGCAACCTACAAAGCTGGTCCTATGAAAAGTGATTTTCCTCAAAACCTTGAAGCTGAGCGCGCCGTTCTTGGATCGATCCTTTTGGACAACACCTGCTTTTATCAGGCACGAGAGCGGGTTTCTCCAAGTGACTTCTCTTCCCAAGCTCACCGTGTGTGTTTCGAGACGATTGCAAACATGCTTGCGCGAAATATCCCCGCAGACTTCGTGAGCCTGACGCATGAACTTGAACGGCACGGGCTCCTGGAGAAAGCCCGGGGACACGCATATATCTCTTCGCTGACTGACAGTGTGCCTATTGGGACAACCAGTGGGATCCTCGAATATTGCCGGATTGTGAAGGAACAAGCTATTCTGCGGTCCCTCCTAATCCTGTCTTCCAAGGTTCAGGCAGAAGTGGGGGATCGCAGGGACACAGACGAAATTTTAGAATCCGCCGAATCGTACCTGTCTGAAATCCGCGGCTCGAGGGAAAAGGCACTTAAGGGACCCTTCCGCATCTCGGAAGTCGCGAGCGAGTGCATTCCTATCTTGGAGAAGACCTCAGGACGCGGTGTCATGATTGGCATTCCAACTGGCTTCGCGGCCCTTGATGGTCTTACAGCAGGATGGGCACCCTCCGACTTCGTAATTATCGCCGCCCGTCCTTCAGTCGGCAAAACTGCCTTGGGTTTGGAGTTTGTTCTCCGGGCGGCGAAAGCGGGCAACTCTGCGGCAATTTTCAGCCTGGAAATGAGCCGCGCATCGCTGGTCCTGAGGATAGTCTGCCGGGAAGCACGCGTTGATCACCACAAGATGCGGACTGGATTCCTTTCAACGGAAGAACAGAACCGCCTCGTCGAGGCCCTGGCACGAATTTCAAAGCTCCCGATCTGGATCGACGACCGCCCGGGCCTATCGGCAAGCGATATTCGCTGGAGAATTAGATCACTCGCAAAGCGGGACCAGCTAAAGCTGGCTGTCGTTGATTACCTTCAACTCATCACAGCAAAGGCCGAGAATAGAACCCAAGAGGTAACCAAAATTTCGATGGAACTCAAGTCTGCCGCTCGAGACCTGGGCGAACTCACAGGCGGGACTTTGATTGCCATCAGCCAATTAAACCGCATCGCTGCGAATGAACGGCCGCGGCTCCACCATCTTCGAGAGTCCGGGCAACTGGAGCAGGACGCAGACACAGTGATTTTGATTTCGGATGCCGAGGAGTCGGAAAACGGCCAGGAGGATCCGAGTTCCAAGCTAATCGACGTGGCGAAACAGAGAAACGGTCCTTGCGGGAGTTTCAAGCTCCTGTTTCTCCCGAAGTGGGTTGGCTTTGAAAGCGAAAGCGTGGAAAAGTCGCAGTCCCATGAACCCGGCAAGAAACCAGCAGAAAGGTCCAAGCTAAACTCGTGAGTAAGGGCAGCAAGAATCTGGGAGATCTAGAATGGCTGGGGTTAAGAGAAGTTACCCAGTACGCTGCGGTCTCGGAGCGCACGCTGCGTGCTTGGATACGTTCGCCAACCACTCCGCTGCCGGCCGTGAAGGTCGGGACAAAAATCTTGATTCGCCGGTCCGAATTCGACGCTTGGCTTGAGCGGCATCGAGTGAAGCACGTTGACCTTGGTGGTATGCTGGATGAAATCGTGGAGGCAGTAACCAATGGGCGTTAAGCTCCGCAAGAAAAAAGGCAAGTGGTACCTGTTCATCAACTGGCACGGACGACGCAAGGCGAAGTGCCTAGGCACCCGCGAAGCAGCAGAAAAAGTGAAGCGCGAGATCGAGGCACGGCTCGCCTTAGGCGACCTCGGCTTTCTGAAGCCCGAAGAGAAACCTGAACTTCCGACCTTCAAAGAATACTCGGAAAAGTGGACGAAACGATACGCCGAGGTTGAGTGCAAATATTCGACGGTCTACGGGTACAAACTCCTGCTCAATCGCCATCTGGTGCCGGAGTTCGGTCAGCTCGAACTAGACCGCATCTCCCGAGAACATGTCAAGGAATTCGCCGCGCGGCTCGCAGGTATGGGCCTCTCGCGCAATTCGGTGCGCCGAGTCATTAGCCTGCTCGCTGAGATTCTGAGTGCCGCGCTGGATGACCGGCTTATCGAACGCAATGCCGCTGTGCGAATCCTGCGATCACGCAAGGACAAGGAAGAGAAATTTCAGCCTTCACCTCTCACTCGTGACGAGCAAACCAAGCTACTGAATGCGGCGCGAGCCGAGTCCCTGGAACGATACGCCCTGCTCTTAGTGGCCCTCCGTGCAGGACTTCGGCGAGGAGAGGTGGTGGCACTTCAGTGGGGTGATATCCAGTTTGGAGCCGACGATATGAATGTGAGCCGATTCATCGAGGTGAGGCGCAATTATGTTTACGGTCGGTTTACATCTCCGAAAAGCCACAAGTCGCGGCGCGTGGATATGTCGCCGGAATTGCGCCGGACGCTGCTCGAGCTCCGGGACACGAGACTCTTCGAAGCCTTTGCTGCGGGCAACTCGAGCATTGCGGAAGAGTTCCTTTTCCCATCGACGACGGGTAGCGTCCTTGATCCGGACAACATGATTCGGGATCAATTTCTGCCCACGCTTCAAACTGCGGGTATCAGGGCCATTCGCTTTCACGACCTTCGGCACACGTTTGGGGCCATGTTGATTGCCGCGGGTGCGCCGCTGAATTACGTGAAGGAGCAACTCGGCCACGCGAGCATTCAGATCACGGTGGACACCTACGGGCACCTGATACCGGGGGTGGGAGAGCGGTATGTGGACAGGCTGGACTCAGAAATAGGTCCGCAACAATCCGCAACCCAGGCGCAACCAGCTCCAGAGCTTGATGAGTCCGAATCCTTGCAAGTGGTTGGAATTCTTGGTAGCGGGGGGGAGAATCGAACTCCCGACCTAGGGATTATGAGACCCTCGCTCTACCACTGAGCTACCCCGCCACGGTGTTCCGAGCCAACGGCGCGCGCGGCAACACTAGCACCCATAGTAGGGTATCCGGACGCAGGAGGTCAAGGAAAGCGGGCGGCCCCAGTCCCGCGCTTCAACCGGTCCGGTATTACACAAATGGGTAGTACCTCACCTTAGCTTTGGTGGCATCATGGAAAGAATGCAAGACAGAAACGGTTGCATCAAGCACTGGAGGGAATGCGATTGCCCTGCCATCGCGCTGGCGTTAACTCTTGCTCCCGCCAACTGGGCGCAGCAGAAGCCTTTGACCCAGGATCAAGTGCAAGGCTTGGTGCGGTCCTGGGTTGGGCGATGGTCGGGCGCGAACGAGAATTTCGGCATGAGTGCGGCGCAACCCATGCGCCGCTGCAGCTTCACAATTGACCGGGTCAGTCTGTCTTTGGATTCGAAAGCGCCAATCTGAGGAAGAACCGCCGACCTCAAAGACGGAGGTCTGCGCTACGCTTGCTTGGAAAAGATTTTACATAAGATATTACTTCACTGGATATCTATATACTATTGGGTACATCTTAGACGACGCATCGCTTGAAAAACAAAGCCGTCAACTTGTTGAAAATAAAGGATCGCCTCTCCGCGAAGACGCAATTTCTACCCATTTTTCCACAGCGTCTCCCCCTGCCGGCGGCGAGCCTTTCACCCGCCCCGCTCCGCCGGTGAGGACGACCTGTCCCCACGTGTCGGGACCGGCGCTACAGACGGCGCGGCGCTAGGCGGGCGCTAGGCGATAGAAGGCGAGTTGCGCGTCGCCGTGACGGAGCAGTCGCGTGCGGCGGAGCGGGCCGTATTCCTCCTCGAGCCGCACGTGCCGCGAGTGCTCGGCGACCACCAGCGAGGACGGCAGGAGCAGCGTCCCGCGGGCAAGCTGGCGCAGCGAGTGGTGGTACTCGCGAATCTCCTCGTAAGGCGGATCAAGGAAAACGAAGTCGAAGCGCGCCTCCTGCTGCTCCAGCCGCTCGAGGCCGGTGAGGACGGCGCAGGTCAGGAGGTGAAAGCCCGAATCAATCTGGAGC
>Ga0208457_1000300_pt1 | contig 54902 bp, 40 predicted proteins | sample June2015DPH_10_1_FD_185513 | JGI IMG/M metagenome (GOLD analysis project Ga0208457, IMG submission 185513) | Peatland microbial communities from SPRUCE experiment site at the Marcell Experimental Forest, Minnesota, USA - June2015DPH_10_150... | ecosystem: Environmental > Terrestrial > Soil >... | reverse complement strand
TCAACCGGTTTTATGGGTTGCGAGCGAGGGCCGAGTCTGGGTGGCACTCGCTGAAAAGCATGGTCGGAGACTTTGTCAGAAGCAAGACTGTTCAAACCATAAATGCGGAGGTCTGGTCAAAAATTACTTGCTACAACCTTATTTGGGCAATCAGAGGAGAACACGGATTTTGAGCCAAAACCCTTAAAGCTTCAAAAAGGCGCTTGATTTTATGAAAAAAGGCAATTTTTTGAATGTTTTTTTTCTATGTTGTTCACCAAAAAATTCGGCGAAAAGGAAAGCTAAGGGTCTCTTATGTGAAGCTACGGTCGTCTTCTAAGCAGAATTTGAACCACTGAAAACAACGATTACAGTGTATCTGCCAGGAATATCTGAGTAAAGCCCTTCGCCGACATGTCGTTGAATCACTGCAACGTTTGAAAACACCGAAATTTCTATTCTTTTTTAAGCTTATTTGCTCTAAAAAGAAGGAAGCTAGCTCTAGTATTATAATTTTTGTTTTTTAAAATTGTTTGAAAATTTGCCCACTCTATTGCTTGGCGAACATGCGTTGTTAATACAAATGCACTAATTCAAGCATTTACTTTATTGGAAATTTGAAAAAAATTGAGAAATCTTATATAACGGCGTGTGATTGGCTTATAAGATTTCAAGGTCTCAAGGGTAGCGATTTTGGCAGATCGAATAAAAATCGATGAAATTGATGCGAAAATTTTAAGGATACTCTTATTGGAATCACGCACCAGTTTCACCGCTATCGCTGACGAATGTAAAATTACGGTCACTGCGGTCAGAATGCGCTATAAACGCTTATGGAGAGATGGCGTAATCAACGGCGAAAAAATGCTTCTGAACCCTCACTGCTTAGGGTATCGCCATATCGTGGATTTAGGCATTATAAACGCGGTTGAAGATGAAAAAGAAGTCGCCAAGTTTCTTGAAAGCAAACCGTACATCTCCGAAGTGGTCGGTCCATTAGGTAAATACAACTTTTACGGAAAAGTAGCATTAAGAGACCTCAATAAGTTAGGGGAAATAATTGAAGAGTTAGAGTCGAACAACAATATCAAATATGTTGATGCCTTAATCTGGGCAGAGGCAGTAAACTTAGAATATCCTCAAAACTTAATTATCAAGCCACTAAATCGTGAAAATGAACGAAAAAACAATAACACACATGCGTTAACTAATCACGATCTAACACCATTAGAAATTGATGAAATAGATAGAAAGATTGCAAAAATTCTTTCAGAGAATTCTTGAACGCCTTTTAAGAAAATTGCTAAGGAAATGGACATATCATCTAAAACGGTAATTCAAAGATACAAAAAACTTAGAGAAAACTTGTTAACTCTTTCCACAATAACCCTTGACTTGAATAAGATTGGATACAAGGCTATGGCGAATCTATACATAAAGGTTTCAAACCGAAGCAAAATGTCAGAGATATATTCTCAACTGCTTCAAATTCCAAACTTAATAGTTATTATAAGACTTATAGGATCTTACGATTTATACGCTGCAATTGCTCTTGAAGATTTTGAGAAAATGTTTGAGGCTTTTGAGAAAATTAGAAGAATTAGCGGTATTGAAACTCAAGTAGTTTTTATAACACCGATGCTTCCTTCATGGCCTTTAAACTTGTTCCCTTCATTGCTTGAAAATGAATCTATTCAACCAAAATACTGGCCTTGCGAACCACAAAGTTAGCAGAGTAAAAAAAAGAGAAACACAGGATTTTTTTATCAAATTTTTATTCGCTTTCATTTTAAGCCAAAAATACGAAACGTTTAAGCATCAAACATCTCTTTTTGAGGGATAAATAGTGAGCTGTGAAGCAGAAAATGAAGCCTCGGGTAACTTTAGTTAATCCAGCCGCTCCAGTTGGCGCTGCAATGCACCTGCCCTTTGCATTGTTAGGTTTAGGATATTTGGCTGCAGTTTTAGAGAAAAACCAGTACCAAGTTGACGTAATTGATTGCCAGTTGCTAAAGCTTTCGTTGGAAGATTTCAGGAGCGAGATTAGTAAGCGCCAGCCAAACATTGTTGGGGTTACATCTTCTACGCTTACGTATCAGTCTGCACTCAAGCTAGTTAAGATTGCAAAAGAGGCTTGTCCAAACTGCATAACAGTCGTGGGTGGTTCTCACGTTACATTTTGGGATGATAAAGCGCTTGAAGAATGCCCAGAACTAGACATTGTTGTGCGGAAAGAAGGAGAAAACACACTGTTGGAAGTAGTGCAGAGAATAGAAGACGGCAAAAGCTACCAAGACGTTATTGGCACAACCTGCAGGAAAGATGACAAAATCGTTAGGAATCCAGATAGACCATACATTGAAGACTTGGATTCGCTTCCATTCCCAGCGCGCCACCTTTGGCCTATGGAACGCTTCCGTGAATACGAGGACATACTTTACTTGGCGACAAGCAGGGGCTGTGTTTATTGGTGCGAATTCTGCGCAACAGTGAGAATGCATGGACGCAAGTACCGCATGCGTAGCCCAAAAAACGTAGTCGACGAACTGGAGTTTCTGCATAAAACTTACGGCATTAGCAAATTTACGTTTTGTGATGACGCTTTTACGGTAGACCAGCCAAGAACCGAGGCATTATGCAATGAAATTCTTAGCCGTGGATTGAAGATAGAATGGAACTGTGGCACACGCGTTGACATGCTGACAAGAGAGTTGCTTGTGAAGATGAAGGATGCTGGATGCATCTCTGTATGGTTCGGAGTTGAGTCCGGAACGCAACAGGTTTTGGATGCGATGAAGAAAGGCATCACCCCTGAATTAACCATAAAAGTTCTCGGCTGGGTAAGAGAGCTGAACATGAAGCCTATTCCAAACGTTATCCTTGGCTTCCCAGGCGAGACAAAAGAAAACGCGTGGAAAACCATAAAGTTCGTTGAAAAAATAGCTCCTGACGCCGTGGGCTTCTATAACGTTGCGACGCCTTTTCCAGGAACGCCAATGTATGATATGGTTAAGGAGAAAGGATGGCTTAGAGTAACTGACTTTGACATGTATGATACGACGAAACCGATTTTTGAGACACCGCAGCTAAGCATGAAAGACCTTGGAAAACTTCGTGAAGGCGCTTTTCACCATTTCTACCTGCGGAGGGCATACTTCTTTGACAAGAGAAGAAGATTTAAGCTGTCTACTGCACTGGTCGTTGCAGCGAATCTCATTGCGGATATTAAGCTAAAACTCAGAAGAAAATAGGAAAAGGCTGCAAAGGCTAAAAACTCGATTCTTAGTTCAATGCCGATAAAAGAAGTATATCGTCAACCTCATGTTCTTAATGCCAACTTTTATACTTAGTTTTAGCTTGATGCCTCAACGAAAGCAAAACAACCAAACAGACCGTTACAAGCAACGTTATTAGAATTATCAATATCGAGGACTTTGGCACTGAAGGTGTAGCGGTTGGGGATGACTGGATTAATGTGGATGTTGATGTGGAAGTTGGAGCCATTAACGGATAGTTGTCTGTGGCGGTTCCTATAACTGCAATTCCCGTTATGTCAGTGCCATTTCCATAATCCTCTGAGTATGATATCGTACTGGCGATTGTGTAAGGAGTATTACCTATGCCTGTGTGGTCTATTTCTGTAGCGTTCGGATACCTTGTGATGTAGTCGCTCCAGTAGTTTCCGACTGTGCCGTTGTCCCATTGTCCAGCTGGAGAAAAAGGAATTATGCCCTCTACGGTGGGTCCTCCGAAAGGAATATCGAGTACCTGTTTATTGTTTGTAAAATTATTATAATACAAAGTACTGTGCCAAGTATTTGTTGCCAGTACTAATATTATACTATTGTTTGCTATGTTGTTTGCTGTGATTGTTGTTCCATTACTATTTGTGATATCGAATGCTTCGTTATTGTCTGTAATTTGATTTTTAGTTATCAGGTTATTGTCGCCTTGCGGTCGAAAAGCACCTCCATCGATGAATAACCCGGTTGTGCTATTTGATAGGCTGTTTTGGCGAACAACATAATCGTCACCATAAATTACAATGCCCTCATAATTATTTGAAAATTCGTTGTTTGCTATAGTGTTGTTATTCCATGCGCCTAAAATTCCTGTTTTCCAGTTGGTTATATGCATGTTTTCGACGGTGACGTTGGCTGCAGTAAGGTTTAGGGCTATGCTATTTTCGTTTATGCTTGGTCCTTGAAGCGTATGATTAGCGCCATCAATTATGACGTTGTTTGCCTCAACAATAATGGAGCTGCTGAGGTCCACGGTTATAGTGTAAGTGTTCCCGTCTCTTTTTAGGGCAACATTTGAAGGCATAATTTCGCCATTTGCGTTAATAGTTATTGTTTGAGAAGATTGAGCATTTACAGGTAGAAGATTATCACAGGGAGATATGCTGATGTCGCTTACAAGAGGGTAGCCTGCTCCATTTTGAGTGTACTGTGCATTTGCTGTTTGAACTTCAACCAACATTGAAGTGAACAGTCCAACAACAAGGATTGTTAGCACAATGATTGCCTTCCGCATCATTCACACCAAGCAATCCATAGCTAAAATGCGACTTTTAGTTCTACTCAAGGAACAGAATGTTCCAAAGCTGGAACACTCAGTTAGCTGCTGAGTTAATATCTCGGTTTCTTTCTAAATTGCAATGCTTCAACCAGAAAAATCACGGCAGAAACAACTGTTACCACTGTTAAAAGCCAGAATGCCTCCTCAACAGGAGACCCAAAAAGCAAATGAGGAATCAAGACTGCAATTTCAGCAATTAAAACACCTATAAAGATAAAAGCGAAGATGGCAAAGCTTGGCATAAGAGTTTTCCCCACCCAAACAAACCCTTTCATGCCTACTTTTTCTTTAACAACATAATTGCCGTATTCATCTTTAACTACTAAGCCTAAATCCATGAGTTTCTGAAGGTTTCTATACGCGACGCTTGGGCTGCTGAGGTTAGCTCCACGCATCAAGTCTCTGGGTCCAACAGGCCGCCCAACCTTGACAAGATAAACGTAAGTCTGAAATGTTGTCGCGTTTAGGTCTTCCTCAGTCTCCAAGTCAGCACCAGCCCTAATCAAATAGCATAGCCCACCTTAAAAAACCGAGCTTTTTGGCAGTAAAAAATAGCAGTTCATCTTTTATATGTTGCATTTCCTTAAGCCAACCGTTTCATAGACTTTCAAAGTGAAGGAGAAAATTAAGCAATACAGAGAGCTTTAAGCTTAGGAAAATACAACCGTTTGCATAAATGCTTAATAAGGTATGCTGAGGCTCTGGAACATTCTTTAAGGAAGAAAAAGAATGCAAAGCTTGCTAAAGGCTATTGCTTTTCGTTAATTTAACCAGAGCCTTCTCAGCCCCTATCTCTTCTCCATTGCTTTTTAAGACTAAAAAAGGGGGAAGTGTTGTTTTTGTTTGGCATTTTTATGGTCGCTTTCTAAGCATCAACAGAGCTAGTACAATAGCTACTATGATTATTAGAACGAATAGTCCAGCGATTGCAGGAACAAAGTACATGTCAGCGACGGACGTCGGAGTTGGTGTAGGTGCAGCAGTAGCGGCAGGCGGCGAAACGAAGGTCATGTGAGTTTGCCCTGATGAGCTGAAGTACGAGTTGGATCCGCCGAATGTTGCAATGATTGTGTACGTTCCCGGTACGTCAGGAGTGAAGGTGTATGCGTATTGTCCATTTATGTCGGTTGCAGTTGTTCCAATGGTGTAACAGTTGTTGTTCGAGTCAATGTACGACAACGTTACTGGAACACCTGTTGCGTTCATAGGTTCTGGCGATTGCATGTAGAGGTACTCCATCCATTGACTCATACTTTCGTCGGCTATAGCGGGGGTGCCGGCAGCGGGAATGCCAAGGCAAGTTTCGCCTGGAGATTGATCAGTAACGGTGCCACTTATCTGTACCTGAGTATTGCTATTTATGACAGGCGAAGTTGTGACAGTGGTCGCGGTGTTGCCTTTGCCGAAGCAGTATATCTGGTTGTCGTAGGCATTAAACGATAGCATGTAGCCGTAGACCACAGGGAGACTGGAGCCACTGGCAAAGTTCAGTATGCTCCAGATTAACTTTCCAGTGGTTGCATTTATGGCGTAAATCTGAGCTCCGCTGAATAATGGCGGACCATAGTCGTGACCTGTCTCCACGTAAATAACCCCGTCAGCAACAGTTGCCTCGTAGTTGCCAATAATCCAAAGAGGATTAACACCGTAAGGTGTGTTTTCTCCGGTCGGTCCTGTGCTCCATTTCCAAACAAGATTGCCGTTCGTCATGTTGTAGCAGTAGACTTCTCCACCGAATGTCCATGTATAGAGGCAGCCGTATGCGCAGACTGCGCTTGTCTGGTCATAGTAGCCCAATGGATTAGCGTAGGGTGCAGTTGGACCCCACACTTGCGCTCCAGTGGTGGTGCTGTAGCCTTTCCAGGTTAGCGTGTTTTTGGTGTATTCAACGTAGGTTCCATTTGAAGCCCCAGGCATTAACATAGTGGCAGCGAATGCTGTTTCCGTTTGGTTCTTTATCCAAAGCTGTGTTCCGTCTTTTAAGTTGTATGCTGCTTCAACTATCCAGCCAGGATTCCATCCGTACATCGAGTACATTCCAGTGCTAGCAGTTATTATTGCAATATTATTGTCAGGATCGTAGCTTGAATGGCCAACATCATCAAATATGAAAGTCGCGCCTATGGCTGAACCTTGATAGGTCTTAGGCAATGGCACTGACCAGACTATTCCCTGCGAGTAGGGAATTACTCCATTTTGTGGGGGTGCCCAGAAATAAGAGTTTGTGGGATTCAGGCACACGCTAGAGTTCCAAAAGTTCAGAGTCTGTGCACCGGTAGCGTAATTTGTATCAATGTAGTATTGTAGCAAGCTACCATCTTTACCCGCAACTTGGGGTCTTCCAAAAGCTCCTCCTGTTCCTGAACCGTTAACGCTCAGTATGTAGTTTCCTGTTGCAGCGTCGAACATATCAAGGTAGTTTATACCACCCGTGGATCTAGTTGCCCACAGATATGTTTGTCCTCCGTATGTATTATATGCCTTATACTCGTATATTTGTCCGCATAGCAGAATGTCATTTGAACCTTGCGCGAAATAGTTTAAATAGTTCTTATTCCAAAGCGTCTTTCCCGTGCGCAAATCCATGGCTACCCAGCCCTGTACTGTTCCACCAGATGAATAATTCGGGATGGCCTCGTAGTAGAGCACTCCATTTATGATTATTGGTGCAAATTTGGGTTGGTACTGAAAACCTGAGTAATAGTTGCTTTGTTCACTGCTGCCGAATTCGCCGCCCATTTGACCTCCGGGAGACCCTGGAACCAGGGGCTGTGCCCAGACTATGTGTCCAGTTAACGGCGCTTTGGTGTATGGATTAAAGTTGCCGGTGAAAGCGTAGTTTCCAGTATTTGCGAATTCAACCGCTGCGGTTCCTAGCCAGTTTCCGTCGATGACATACCAATTGTGATTAAATGCTTGTACGGGGTTCTGCCAGTAGCCTGTTGGGAGCGGATTCTCTGGAATAGTGCTTGCTGGTTCATTCGATACCGTGAAGTGCTCTACGTTGCTAGTGGAGGGGCCAAAAACATCGCCGACTGCTGCAGTTATCCACGGATGGCCTGGGTTTCCAACGGAACCTGTAAGTGTTTCCCCAGAGAAGGTAAAGACCACAGAATAGTTGCCTAGTTGAGCAGGAACATAAATAACGGTATAACCGCCCGCGTCATCAGATGTGTAAGGTCCCATGGTTTGAGTGGTTCCGTCTGGCTGTGTAATTGTGAGTGTCATGTTCACCCATCGATCGCCTAATATGCCGTTGGCTGTTGGCGGAGGTTTGTCAATCCACATTACAAGGAAGACATTTTGACCTATGCCTACTTGCTCAGGGACCGCCCGAAGATATGCCCAGGTGGGAAGAGTCCCAGGGAAGTCGACCGATTTAGCGCTCGGCAAAAGTGTAATTATGGTTGTCATTGAAAGCGTCAAGATTAAAGCAATTGCAATAGCTGTAGTTTTAGTTTTAGCAAATTTCATGTATTTTTCCTTTCCTATAATTTTATTTTTGTTGAGCAAGAAGCCTTAATGCTCTCGCCCAATAGAGCTCTACTTGTCACCAACTTACTTATAATACATTGCAAGAAAAATAGGGAAACCAAAATGTAACGACAAACATAAAGCTTGCTGAAGATAAATTAAAAAAGAAAGAGGTATTGTTTGATGTTTTGGCGCTATGGCTTTTTTCTGAGTATCAGTAAGCCGACTATGGCGATTGCGATAATTATTGCGATTGTGCTGACAGCGAAGCACATTTCAGTGGGTGGCAAATTAACTGTTGGATATGGAGATGCTGTTGCTGCTGCTGGATCTACTGCGAAGCTTGTTTCTGAGTTTGATGGCCAGTAACCGTTGGTGCCAGCGAAGGTTGCGACAACTGTGTATTTGCCTGGAATGTCAGGTGCCCATTGGAGGCTGAATGTGCCGGTTGCGTCAGTTGTTGCAGTGCCTATATTTCTGTAGTTGCCGTTAGAGTCCAAGACGTCCACTGTCACTGGAACGCCGGTAAAGTTGGTTGGAAGCGGTTTCTGCTGGTAAACGTAACCCATCCAATCCTTCATACTAGCGTCAGAAGCGCATGGAACGCCATTGGAAAGTCAGCTGCCTGTTGGCTTTGCGTTGTGCCAGCGGAAACATCCATCGCTGTACCTCTTATTACTAGGGTGCTCCAAAGGATGCACCGATGTTTGGCGCTGAAACTGTGAGAGCGCTTGGTCCTCTGCTGACAACGTAGATTTGGTTGTCATAGCCGTTGAACCAGGTTGCATAGCCGTCTGCAATAGCATAACTTGTAGTAAAGAACTCGCCGGTGTAACCTGAAATTGTCCAGATTTCTGTTCCGTCAGTGGCGTTAACAGCGCGTTGTAAAGCACCCTTGTAAATCGGTGTGTTGACAGTGTGCTCAGAACTAACCGTGTATATTACTCCGTTACCGACAGCGTTTATGAATGTTGGATAATTACCGAAAGGTGAGTAGATGCCACTGTTAGTAGAGTTGCCTTCGCCGCCGTTACCGTAGGTCCATTTAAGGTTTCCTGTTTTCGCATCATAACAATACATTATTCCTGCGTATCCCATACTGTAGAGGTTGCCGTAAGCAAGTTGCGCCTGTATTAGGGGTGTGATTGGATTGCCATAATAGTCGAGAGGTGCTTGTGATGGAGTTGGACCCCACAGTTTCTGACCTGTAGATAGGCTGTATCCCACCCATTGCATAGTTTCTTTGTATCCTTCAATGAAGATGCCTGACGCTGGATCAGTTGGGCCTAATAAGACGGTTACGTTGCCTGGCGCTGGATCAACTGTATGCATCCACAGTAATGAACCCACTGCTCCTCTAGATGCATTGAGGTTGAGAGCAAAGTATGTGTAGGGCGCAAAGTTGCTAACTGGTTGACCACCCGTAAAGATAGTCGATAAGTAATCTATTGCCTAATCCAGACGTAGTGCCATTCATGCAAAGTATCATGTTGCCGCTGTAGGCTGCAAGTTCGGTGAAAGATCTGGGCAATGTTGATGGTAACGAAACGTTCCAGTCATATCGGTTGAGGTTGCCATTAGTTGTCCCTGTGGAGCCTCCATTGACTGTATTAGTATAAGTAGTTGTAACTGGACCAGTGAAGCCAAAGGTTGTAATGCTAAAAGGTGTGGTGCTTACGTCAGCTTGTGGTACGCCTCCACCAACAAGTATATTCCAATTCCACAGGTTAGACGAATTCCACTGAGCCAAATACCCATTTGAAACGGGGTACATTATGATTTCACCGTTTGGACCCATGGTTTCAGGAACACCGCTTGGAATCTAAACTACACCAAAAAAGATTCAAGACTTTTAGAACCCAAATAAGGTTTAATTCACTTAAGCGGAAGTTTGAGTTAGAGAAAACAAACTCGCTGTTTGCTTGATAACCGTAATTAATATAAACTGTTTATCCAAAGTATCTCGAAAGCAATGTTTAGGTAACTCTTGGTTGGTGTTAAACGTCTTAAACATACTAATCGCCATCGCAGTGCTAATTTTAGCTATATTGCTAGACTTGGTTCTCGGCGACCCATCACCCAACTATCCTGACAAATGGGTTTTCAAGTTGCACCCAACTGTGCTCATGGGCAAATTCACCAAAAAAATTGAACCCTACTTCAAAAACCCAGACCCAAAAATAGAAAAGCTCTTAGGCGTTTTTTTGGCGTTGACGGTAATTTGTGCGTTTACGCTTCCGGTTTACTTTGGTTTATGGGCAATCTACACTTACATTAGCATCTTCGTTTACGCTTTCATTGGTATTATCCTGCTTAAGATGACTATTTGCATTAAACTGGAGACTGATTGGGCAAAAGCCGCAGCCAAAGCAATCCAAGCAAATGACCTTGATGAAGCAAAGAAGTACAGCCACTTCTCGAGGAGAGACTCCAAAAACCTAAATGGCTCACAAATCAGCAGCGCAGTCATCGAATCCATGGCTGAAAACCTAATCGACTTCAAACTCTCACCTATGCTATCCTTCGCATTGTTCGGAGTTACTGGAGCAATCGCTTTTCGAGCCATAAACACGCTCGACGGCATGGTAGGCTTCAAAGATAAAGAACACATAAACACAGGCTGGTTCAGCGCAAACCTAGACTCAGTCGTCAACTACATACCCACAAGATTCACCGCACTGCTCATGATACTGGCCGCAGCAATCCTTGGCAAAGACGCAAAAAACGCTTGGAAAATCGCGCGCAGAGATCATGCGAAAACGCCAAGCCGAAATCATGGTTGGCCAATGGCTGCTATGGCTGGGGCATTGCGGGTGCAGTTGGAGAAGCCTGGACAGTACATTCTTGGGGATAGTTTGGAACCGCTGACTGGGGACAAGATTTTTGGTGCTTTGCGAATTAGGGATGTGACGATTGTTTTGTGGGCATTGTTGTGCTTCGGCGTCATTGTGGCTGTGCGATTGTTCTTTTTGCCCATTTAGTGCAAAGTATTAATCGAAGCCTTATGGTATTTCTAATCCAAGAAGTGCACAGTAACATGCGCGTTTGCTTGATAAATCCGCCGAGAATTCAGCCGAAATCATGGGGAAAACCAAACGTTTTTCCACCCATAATCTTAGCATCAGTCGCCGCCGTTCTGGAAAAAAAGCATAGCGTCTGCATTATTGATGCTCCAACGGAAGGCTGGAAGAACCTCATGGAAATGGATGAAACCAAGTACCGTGTTGGTTTAAGTGCTCAAACCATTGCTGAACGTGTTAGGCAATGGAATCCTGATGTGGTTGTTATTGAAATTCCATTTTCGGGTTGGTCCAAAACCGCTTTTGAAGTCGTTGACGCAATAAAAAGTGTCGATAGGAATATTACTGTTGTGTTGATTGGTCAGCACCCTTCAGCTAGACCCGAAGCTTGCCTTTCTGAACCTAACGTTGATTTTGTCGTTATCGGCGAACCAGAAAATACGGTTTCCGAGCTGATTAATGCGCTTGAATTGGGGAAGCAAGATTTCATGGAGATAGATGGTTTAGGCTTTAGGAAGAATGGGAAACCTGTTCTCACAGGTAAGCGTGCATTAATTGAGGATTTGGATTCATTGCCGTTTCCGGCTAGGCATCTGCTTCCAATGAAAGTTTACTACGAAGCTGTCAAAGAGAACCCGTTGCGAGGCGAAATAAGTAAACCATGGACCATAATGATAACGAGCAGAGGCTGCCCCTATAACTGTGTTTTCTGTTCAAACTGTATCGTTTGGAGTAGAAAATGGCGTGCCAGAAGCCCAAAAAACGTGGTTGATGAACTGGAGCATGTCGTGAAAACTTACGGGATTAAACAGATTGATTTTTATGATGAGAACATGACGCTGGATAAAAAACGAGTGGCTGATATTTGCGATTTAATTGTTGAGCGAGGCTTGCGGATTGAGTGGTTTACGCCTAACGGCGTTAGGGCAGACACGCTTGATGAACCACTTTTGAGAAAGATGAAGAAGGCTGGCTGCAAAAAAATTCGCGTCGCTCCTGAATCTGGAGTCCAACGCGTTGTAAACGATGTTATCGGCAAGAACTTAGATTTGGGAAGTGTCGAGCAGGCTGTTGTTACGTGCAAAAAAGTCGGCATAAAAGTTGGCTGTTTCTTCGTTATCGGGTTGATTGGTGAAACCAAAGCAGATATCGAAGAGACAATAAAGTTTGCATATAAGCTTAAACGTTTAGGCGCTGACAACCTCATATTCAGCATTGCCATGCCACTTTACGGAACAGCGCTCTACGAACAAGCAAAACAAGGCGGTTTTCTAAGAGAAGGCTTTTGCGATTACGCACTAGCAGCAACCGAACCATTAATTGAGACACCGGAGTTTTCAGCGGACGATTTGCGTGAGTTGTGTGCAAGAGCTAATTTGGTGAATCCAACTTTTACACGTTATAAGATTTTAAGGGCAATTCGGAACCCGAAAAAAACAATTAAGGTACTGCTGAAAAGGAAGTAGGGCATAAAAAACCGCCCATAAGTTATTGCAGTTACCGCTGAAAATTAGCAATCTTGCGCCTAGTAAGTTTTATAATAATGTCCTGTTTTCTTAATATAGCATGAAGAGTGCTTTTGATAGAAAAATTCTTATCATCAAAGTTGCTGGTGAACTGTTGTTCTTATACGGTTTGCTCGCATGGCTCGACGGAGTAGTGATACAATTTATTGATCCAATGTGGCTGGCAATGCCTGTTTCGCATCTTTTTCTCTGGCTAAGAACGGACACTTTCACTATCTTGTCCTTCATTGCAAGCGCCCTTGGATTCTTCATGTGGAGATTAGCCGTTGAACTGATCAAGTCAGAACAAAACAAAGCAACACATTGATTGTTATACAATCTTACGTTTTTTCAGATAAGCTAGCATTCCTAAGCCTAAATCAACCACCACCAAAATAACTATGACAATAGTAATGGGTTGAGAGGGCTGTGCTGGAGAGTAAGGTGTTGGTGTTTGGTTGGTTATGGAGAAGTTCGCTGTTTGGCTGTTGCCGATGTAAGTTTGGTTTTGTGGAGAAAGAATCGATATACTTGGAGGAGTAGTTGCATTTATGTAAAAGTTGACTGTGTCAGCGTAGGATGCTGAATAGTAAACTGTCCCGTCAGAACTAATTTTTGGTTTAAACGCTCCACCAGCATTAGCATGGTAGACATTGGCTACAACGTAGATTGTTAAGCGGTGTTCACCGTTCGATAGCTCTGGCAAATTTACCTGCCCAATCGCTTCGGATAGAAAGGCCTTAGGTGCATATGTTGCAGAGCCGTTCATCACTAATGGTATAGGACCACTGTATTGGCCGTCGAGGTCATAAGTTAAGTTGTAATCGATACCGCCCCCGACACAGTCAAAAGTGAAGTATAAGGGTATATGATTACAAGTGTACGTTTGATTAACCGGGCAGATAAGATATACGCCTGAATCAAAAAATATACCACCAGTAGAATCTGCACTAACAACATGAGCGCCAAATACTAGCGAGACGGAAAAGAGCGAAACAAACAGGAGTCCCCAAACCTTTTTTTTTATTCATGTTTAAGCCCTTGCTAGATGCTATTGCAAAGATTCTTTTAGCTCTCCCCAAGGAACAGAGTGTTCTCCAAAAAGAACAGCAAAAATAAGTTGGCTCAGTGCTTGGAATAAACTATGTTTCCGTCTATGATCGTCATTTCCATGCTAATGTCTTTAATTTCATTCGTTTGAATAGCCAATGGGTCGTTTGATAAAATTGTTAAATCCGCCAGCTTGCCAGTTTCAATTGAGCCCTTAACTTTTTCCTCGCCTGAACAGTAGGCGGCGTCTAACGTGTACATGCCCAAGGCTTCCTCAACGCTTAAGCGCTGCTCAGGAAAATGCTCTCTCAGCACAGCTTCTTGCATTCCAAGCAATGGATCCAGCGGTTCCATGGGGCAATCTGAACCGCCAGCAACCTTCACGCTCTCTTTTAACAGGGTTTTGAGCGGATGCAGCCACCTCGATCTTTCAATACCAAGGCGCTCTGTAGCTGACCAAACTGCGAATTCAGTAGCAATAACCTTAGGCTGAATCGAAACGACCACATTCTGCATTTTCAGGCGCTTGATTAATTCTTTGTTTAGGACAGCTGCTTGCTCTATACGAAAGCGAACAGCTTTGCCTGATGCTCGCTGTGAAGTTTGCTCGATTACATTTAGCGCCATATCAATGGCCTTATCGCCCATGGCATGTATAACTGGCTGAAGACCCACAGCTAACACCTGCGCCACCGAAGCCATCAATTCCTGCTCGGTAAGGAGCATTTTGCCGTTGTTATTTGGGTCATCGCTGTAGGGCTGCAACAATGCGGCTGTTTTAGAATCTAAATACCCGTCGGTAGCAATAAAAACGCCGCCAAGACGAAGCATTAAACTGTCAGTTGACTGGAAACCAAGGGTTTCTTTTAAGAGCGCGTCAGGAACTATGACGTTAACCCTGATGAGAAGCTTTCCTTCCGCATGAAGCCTCTGAATTATCGGAAGCTCATTCTCCGAGAGCACTATCCAGTGCACGCTGGTGACTCCTGCTTCCACAATTTTTTGGCAAGCTAGCGCCGTCGCCTCCGAAAGCTCATCGGCTGTTGGTTCAGGAACTACTTGCCAAACTAGGCTGGTGGCGCTGTCCCGTAAAATGCCCGTAAGCTCACCCGTCTGCGGGTTTCTGTCAATGGTTCCGCCCGAAGGCGCGGCTGTTTGCCCTGTCACGCTAGCCGAAAGTAAGGCTTTGCTGTTTACGGCGCATATCATTGCTGATCCATGGTATAGAATTACTGGGTTGTCTGGTGCAGCCTCGTTTAGATCAGAGAGGTTGGGTAGGCGTTTGTCTTTGAAGCGGTTATGGTTCCATCCGCGACCAATTATCCATTTTCCAGCAGACGTTCGCTTTGCCTTTTCTCTTAGCAGGCTTTGCAGTTCCTTGATAGACTCTGCATTGGTTAAGTCAAGCCATAACAAGCATCTACCAAAGTCTGCCACATGTATGTGTGTGTCAATCAAACCGGGAACCACTGTTTTCCCGTCTAAGCTAATAATTCTTGTGCCTTTTCCAATTAACTCGTTTATCTCTTGGTTTGTTCCAACTTTGACGATTTTGTTTTTTCTTATGGCGACTGCTTGAGCGACAGGCTGACGTGGGTTCATGGTTCTAACGTTTGCATTGATAAGAGCTAAATCTGCTGACAAATTGCCACTTTACCCTGAAGTTATCATCAATGACAAAACGCTATTAAACGTAAGCATAAAAACCCTTGTGTTCTCGCACCTGCGCCTTGAAGTGGACGCGATTTTTAGCTTATCTGCAAAACACATAATAGTTGGCTTAACCGTTTTCCATTATTAAAAGTCGGGGAGACAACGTGAAAGCTCACGTAGTACTAGCAAATCCACCTTACCCAGAAGATGTGCCGCAAGCTATCTTTATCCCTCTAGGTATCAGCTACTTGGTAGCAGTGCTTGAGGAAAAGGGGTATGAGGTGGATGTGGTTGATTGCCAGGTTTCCAGACCTACCCAAAAACAACTTGAAGACAAGTTTAGAAGTCTTAACCCCGATATCATTGGCGTGACATCCGCCACTGTAACTTACTTGCCTGCGCTTGACATTTTGAAAGCTGCAAAAGCTGCGCTTCCAAACTGCATAACCATGATTGGCGGTCCACACGTTACGGTTTTGGACGAGCGAACCTTCACTGAGAGCGCAGATGTAGATATCGTTGTGCGAGGCGAAGGGGAACAAACGATGCTCGAGCTTGCGAGCCTAGTATCGGACGGCAATCTAAAGAGCCTCAGCGAAGTTGCAGGCATAACTTTTAAGAAGAACGGTAAAGTTTTCCGCACACCTGACAGACCTTTCATTCAAGATATTGATTCACTTCCTTATCCTGCTCACAAGCACTTTGATGTAACCAAATACAAAATTTCTGGCAAAACCTACATGCCCATAATAACCAGCAGAGGATGCCCCTTCAATTGTGCCTTCTGCTTGGCATCCAAAATGTGTGGAAAAGGCTTCAGAGCGAGAAGCCCAAGCAAAGTTGTTGACGAGCTTGAATGGCTAAGAGACACTTTCGAAGCAGGAGCCTTCGCCTTCTATGACGATACATTCACTTATGATGTGAACCGGGCAATCGCAATATGCGACGAAATGAAGGCTAGAAAATTTGGGCTTCCATGGGACTGCCGAACAAGAGTAGATAGAGTATCCAAAGAACTTTTAACTAAACTAAGGAGCACAAACTGCCAACTCATCCACTTCGGCGTCGAATCAGGTAGCCAACAAATGCTAAACACCATGCGGAAAGGCACAACCGTTGAGCAAAATGCAAGAGCCATAAAATGGGCAAAAGAATCAGGAATACTCGTGGCCATATCTCTTGTTATCGGTTACCCAGGCGAAACTCCTGAAATGCTACAGCAAACAATTGATTTTATACATAAAACAAAGCCTGATTATGTTTACATGTGCGAAGCTGTTCCTTACCCAGGCACTGAACTCTACAATTATGTGAAAGAATTAGGCTTAGAAATTTCCGAAAACTGGAACCAGTACCATGAGCAAATGCAAGTTTTCAAAAACACTCTATTGCCTCTTGAAAAGCTAGAGGAAACCAAAAAAGCACTCTACGACAGCTTCTTTACCCCAACATACTACCTACGAAAGAAACTCAGAGGAGACTTCCATAGCCAAATAATGGCACGCATGGCACTAAACCATCTTGTATGGAAATACAAGTTTTCAAGATGGGCATTCAAACAATTAGGCAAAGTAAGACACACAAAAAAGAGCCCAGGCGGCCACAGTACTCCAAGCAAAGACCAGCAAGATTAAGATCAATAGTGACGTTAAAACACTTTAAACACCTATATTATCCTGTTAATGAGTAAATTCACAGCTTAAGGAAAGCTGACAGATTGCTTGCAAAAGCACGCATCTATTTTTTGGCTCGTTTCCTGATCACATAGCCAAGGGCGGCAGTTGCAATGATCACAACTGCAGCTATAGCGGCGATCACTGCCACCGAGATTGTTCCTGATGTGACATTATTTGATGGAGTTGAAGATGTTTCGTTAGTAACGTAATTGGAGAAGCAGTAGACGTTCCAGTCGTTGCATCCTATGTATAATCTTCCGTTGGCTATGGTTGGTGAAGACCAACTACTGGAAGGCGTGGTGGCGGTTGCAATTTTTGTACCGTTATTGGTGGTGTCGAGGATGAATATGTCACGTTGACTAGTCGTAACGTAGATTTTGCCGTCAGCGTAAGAGGGTGAAACATATAACTCGTCCCCTGTGTAGGTGCTCCAAAGGGTGTGACCGTTCGTCGCGTTAAGGCGCGCAATGTTGAATTTGTCGATTATAAAAACGGTACCGTTAACGTAAATTGGGGAAGAGACTATGAACTCAATAGCCTCTGGGTCTATAAATTTCCATACAACAACGCCTGTCGTAACATTTACAGCGTAATAAGCTCCCCAATCGGAGGATGCAAAGACCATGCCTGCTGCGACTGATGGAGAACCAAGCATCTCTGTGCCGCCCACGAATGAATATTGATAGGGAAGCGATAGATTCCAAAGTACACCTCCAGTGTTGGCGTCCAGCTTATAGAGATTACCTGCCGTTGGTTCTTGCGAAGTGAAGTAAACAGCGCCGTCGGCAACCGCTGGAGAAGATTCAATTGGTCCGTCTGTTTGGGTCCTCCAGACTATGTCGCCGTTGTTTGCGTTAAGGGCGTAGAGGTAGCCGTCTAAGGATCCTATGTAGACTATGCCTCTGGATACTACTGGTGAAGATTTAAGCACTAAGTCCCCAAACGTGAAAGGCAGGTCGCTATTGACGAATGTTTGCCAAATGAAGGCACCGTTGTAAGCGTTAAGACAATAAACGTATCCATCCTCGCTTCCCACGTAAACATTGCCGTTTGCAACTGCAGGTGAAGATATAATAGCACCGTTAGTGGTAAAGTTCCAGATAAGATTACCGCTCCATGCGCCAATAGCGTAGATGTTTTTGTCCTGTGAACCAACATAAACTATTCCGTCTACAACACTTGGTGAAGAAATAACTGACCCGTTAGTTGTGAATTTCCAAGCCAAAGTAAGATTTGAAGGGCCTTCTTGAGCAGTAGAGGAGTGCGTTGGATCAGCCCGCCACATAGACCAATTACTAACAGTAATTGAAGTTGGAATCGGCGTTGGCGTTGGTGTAGGTACTGGAGTAGGTATTGGCGTTGGAGTCGGTGTAGCTGTTGGAGTTGGAGTAGGTGAAGGCGTTGGTATTGGCGTAGAGATGGCCCCTATCGCCCACAGTTGGTTGACTGTAGAGTATTCTGTTCCTGTGAGTGTATCGACCGCTGTTGTCACGTCGCCTGGAATGATGTACAGATTGCCGTACGCAATTGCAACAGACTCCCTTGGAGGCAAGGCTTCTATAGGAAGCGTCCAAATGGGCTGCCCAGTGTAAGCGTTCAAACATGCAAATTCGGAGGTTCCGGGTGGGCCATTATATGCCGCGGCTTCGCCTGTTGTTACATAGACTTTGCCATCTGCAACCGTGGGCATTCCTGGCCACATAAGTGTATCATCTGGCCCTTTGTATTTCCACACTACATTGCCAGTTTCTACGTTGATATCGTAAAGGTATCCGTCTTTGTTCATTTCATAAACCATTCCATACGCTATCGCTGGACCAGTGGTGAAGTATCCGTTCGTGTCTGGCGTGTATGCCCAGAGAATTTGACCGTTGGTAGCGTTGAAACAATACAGTGTATTATCATCTGTTCCTCCTCTAAAGAATCTGCCATCAGAATAGGCGCCATTGAAGATCATAGGTCCCTTTGTGAGGGTATCCCATACAATTGCTCCTGTCCTAGCATTGAGCGCTAATTGCTGATTTTCAAAAGAGCCTGTAAAGACCATGCCGTCACCGTATGTTGTTCCGATGCCGGTTATGCCACCGCCTGGAATATAGGTTTTCCAAGCCATGGTTGGCGGACTCGAGGGGTCAGAAAAGTCCCAAGCTTCAATATAGGAATTGATCTTTATGTAAAACATTTTTTGTTCTGGGCTGTAGACGTTGGCGTTGAAAATGCCGGTGTCGGCGCAGAACGAGGAGCTATTCCACAGTAAATTCCCCGTGGTTGGGTCAAGACAACTGCTTTCCACAACCATGTGAGAATCATCGATTTTGTACGCTATCGGCCAAGTTTTATTCATTGGAATTGCTGTTTCCCAGGCGATCTTCCCTGTTTGGTCAAGTGCAACCATGGAAGTATTGGTGCCGACGAAAATCATTCCGTCAAAGGCTACAATATAGGGTTGTATTCCCGTTATGTTAGCTTTCCAAAGTATGTTTGATGTGTCAGGGGCTGGTCCTGTCGAGAAACGTGTAAAAGAAGAATCGCCTTGAAATTCCGTCCACTCATACTGATTTAAATTGCCACTGGTGGAGGTTGCATTAGCGTTCAACTGAGCACTTGCATTTGTCTGAAAGGTTGAAATTGAAGCAAAAACTGATGAAACAAGCAATAGAGCCAAAATAACTATGACTAGGATTTTTTTGGGAATTGCCATTACCCCCTAATATTTATGATATTTAGATTTCTAATAAAGAGGTTAACGCCTTGCCACCCATAAGGGTATGATGATTAATTTCACTATAAACCTTACGGAAACTTTGCGCCTCCATATTTTCAGTTACATTGGAACCAAAAATGTGCTAAGATGGCGCTAAAAATGAAAACAAGAGAGCAGCGCACAATCTTTTTTAAGTTGAAAAGAAACGTTAAAGTAAATGATGAATCAGCGAAGAGAATTTGAGGGTGGATTTTAACTTTGACGAGTAAAGGTCCTTTACTTATGACTTCTTGGAGAGCAACAGGCGCCTGCAATGCCCGTTGCAGATACTGCAATGTTGACGCTACAGGTAAGCATGCCCCCAGAGAAATGAGCACAAAAGAGGCACTACGTTTAGTGGACGAAGTTCATAACTTTGGCGTAAGATGGTTCGGCATAAAAGGCGGCGAACCGTTAATGCGTGAAGACATTTTCGAAATTGTAGGTTACGCAAAGAGTCTGGGTCTCAATGTGTGCTTATTAACTAATGGATGTTTTGTGGACGGAAAAATTTACGATAACTTGGTCAAAAATCAAGTTTGGACATCTGTAAGCATAGACGGGCCAGAAGAAATTAACGATCAATTAAGAGGAAAAGGATCATACAGGAAAGCGCTTGCAGCTATTGAGAAGTTATCGAAAGGTAAAATCCTTAATGGTTTAGCATGCGCAATTACAACTTTAAATTATAAGCATTTAGACCACGTCGCAGAGTTAGCTGACAAGTACCATGCTAACTTTGTCTGGTTTAATCATCTTGTTCCTAGCGGAAGAGCAAAAGAAACAATGGAGTTAACTCCGACGCCTGAGCAGTACGAGTGGACTCTCAACCACATATGGGACTTAACCCAAAAGTATGAAGGCAAATTTGAAATCCATGTCCATTGCCCGCATTATGCGCGTGTTGTGAAACAAAGAAATCCGCCGAATTTTGACGAGTGGTATGAACATAAGTTTCATGGAAAATGTACCTATTTCGCTTTTGGCGGATACTTAAGCGTGACTGAAAATGGCGATTTAATACCATGCTTTTACACCGACCTTCAGCCTTCAGAGCCAATGATGCTGGGAAACATAAGAGAAAAAAGCCTAACCACCGCATGGAAAGAAATCCAGCAGTCAAAGTATTACAAAAGCTTCCAACATAGAAGCGTTCTGAAGGGTAAATGCGGAGTCTGCGAATACCGAGAACTCTGCGGAGGCTGCAGAAACAGAGCGTACGCTTACACAGGAGACATTTATGAATCTGACCCAGCGTGCGCGTATGTACCTGAAAGTCTTCGCAAAAAATAGCACGCTCCTTCCTCGCTACTCCTTTGTCAAGCGAAAAACAAAATATCATAGTTAACAAAATATTAGAAGAAAGAGAAACTTGGTTATACATTCACCAATAACGATTGATGAATCAAGTCTAAACCCAGTCTTGATTTGGTATGAACCGCAATAGTGAAAGCTAGGCGAGAAGGAGAAAACGATGAAAGGAGTAGTGATTATTTGCCTTATCTTGATAGTGCTGTTTCTGGTCTCAGCAGTTTCAATAAGCGTTTCCTTTCAAAAAGACCAGCCGAGCGTAGACTCGTGGCCTATGTTTCACCATGATCTTGCGCATGCTGGCTATTCAAATTCACCAGCACCGGAAACGAACCAAACTTTATGGAAATTTAATACTGGTGGTCAAGTGGGCTCACCCTTAGTGATTGACGGCGTAGTGTACGTAGGCTCGTATGACCACAAGATTTACGCTTTAAACGCTTCTAGTGGTGAGCTAATATGGAATTCGACTACCGGTGGCATAGTGATTTCTCGTCCCACTGTGGTTGACGGCATAGTTTGCGTAGGTTCAGAGGACAATAAGCTTTATGGCTTTAACGCTACTAATGGCGACCAATTGTGGAACTACACAACAGGGTATTATGTTGATTCAGATCCAACTGTTGCCAATGGAATAGTTTACTTTGGTTCAGAGGACAAAAATGTTTACGCTTTGAACGCTACAACAGGAGAATACATATGGAGCTATACGACAGGCGACAAAATCATGTTATCTTCTGCCGTCGTGAGTGAAGGCCTAATCTACATAGGCTCATTAGACCACAAGATTTACGCTTTAAACGCTACAGACGGCGAACTCGTTTGGAGCTACGCAACAGGCGACAAAATAGTTTCTTCCCCTACGGTTATCAATGGCGTAGTTTACGTGGGTTCATTAGATGATAAGGTCTATGCCATAGATGCTTCTAATGGCGAATTAATGTGGAACTTCACTGCCGGTGGTGCTGTCTACTCTTCCCCAGATGTTTCTGACGGCTTAGTTTACATAGGATCATTAGACAACAGGGTTTACGCTTTGAATGCGTCTAATGGCAGGTATGTTTGGAACTACACAACAGATGGTAGTGTGGCGTCTTCTCCAATCGTTGTCAGCGGCATGGTTTACGTAGGGTCGGAGGATAACAAAGTTTATGCACTGAATGCTTCAAACGGCGAACTATTGTGGAACTACACGACAGGTGATATGGTGATTTCTCGTCCTGCTGTGGCTCAAGGAGTGGTTTATGTGGGTTCGTGGGATGGCAAGATTTATGCTTTAAACGCTAAAGACGGCGGCTATATTTGGAGCCATGCAACTGGCGGTGAGATCGATTCGTCCCCCACCATAGCGGCTGGTTTAGTATATGTAGGTTCCCATGACGGCAAAGTGTACGCTTTGAATGCTTCCACGGGCATGGTCGGTTTCAATTGGGAACTTCATAACAATGTTGTATGGAGCTACACTACTGGGGACATGATTATGTTTTCTTCACCAGCGGTTGCTGACGGCGTACTTTACGTAGGCTCATATGACGATAACGTTTACGCTTTAAACGCTACAACAGGCTCTTACATATGGAGTTACAAAACTGGTGGCCCAGTGGTTTCTTCTCCTGCAGTGGATAATGGCATGGTATACGTAGGCTCAGAGGACCACAATGTTTACGCTTTAAATGCTTCTACCGGCGCTTTCGTATGGGAGTACACTACCGGCGACATGATAGTGGTGTCCTCTCCTGCTGTCTCCGATAGTAGAGTCTACATCGGCTCAAATGATCATAACGTCTATTCGTTAAATGCTTCTAACGGAGCTCTCATCTGGAAGTACACTACAAACGGTTATGTAGTTTCTTCTCCTGCGGTTGCAAACGGCATAGTCTATGTAGGTTCATACGACCATAAAATTTACGCTTTAAACGCTATAACAGGACTTCTCGTCTGGAATTACACCACAGGCGGTGATGTAGCCTCGTCACCTGCCATAGCGAATGGCGTAGTCTATGTAGGTTCAGGGGATAACAAGGTTTATGCTCTAGATGCATCCAACGGCAAGGTCTTATGGAACTACACAGTTGGGGGAGAAGTGGCTTCTTCGCCTGCTGTAGCAAAGGGATTAGTTTATGTAGGCTCTTATGATGGCAAAGTTTATGCTCTTGACGCCATGACTGGCGCTTGCATTTGGAGTTATGCAACTGGAGGAATGATTGTTTCTTCGCCTGCCATAGCCAACAATATAGTTTACGTAGGCTCATACAACCATATGCTCTACGCGTTTGGTTCTTTATCAAGCAAACAAACCTATTCTTTATCATTCACAGTTCTTATTTCGTTAATTTTAGCGATAATTACGGTGGCATCTGTGGTATTAGCAACTGTGCTCTATAAAAAGAAGCAGAAGCCATAGTTGCTTGCGAATGAAACCCAGCTTTTTCAATTAAAATACCTGCGGTATCCGATTCCGCTTAAAACTTGCTGATTAGCAAAAGCTTAAAATTCTCAAACAACATTGCCTAAGACCTATATTGAAGTCAGAATAATTATTCATTCTAATAACGTCCATTAATGTGTATAGTGATGAAGACAAATAAAACCAAGATAGCACTAGTTAATTCACCACTCCTCGAAGAAGTTGGACATCACCCGCTTTTTCCGCCACTTGGCTTAGCATACATGGCGGCTGTACTAGAACAAAACGATTTTGAAGTAAAAATTTTCGATTGCCCCGTATGCGAAATAAACCATGAAAAGCTTAAAGCTGAATTAGATTCTTTCCAGCCTACAATCGTAGGAATCGGCTCTATGACTCCGACAATAGAGTCAGCGCTCAAATCCGCACATGTTGCAAGAGAAGTTTGCCCTGACGCTAAAGTTGTAATGGGAGGACCCCACGCAACCTTTGCCGACAAACAAATCCTCACTGATGAAAAAGCAGTCGATATTATTGTTAGGGGTGAAGGAGAAGAAACAATTTTAGAACTGGCAAAGCAATCGCCCGAACTGCAGAAAGTCAGCGAGATTAAAGGCATAACTTTCCGAAAGGATAACCAGATTATTCAGTCTCCCAACAGGCCTTTTATCCAAAACCTTGACGCATTGCCGCGACCAGCGTACAAGTATATTCCAGTTAAAAAATACAGAATTACGGGAATGAAACTTCTTCCAATAATATCCAGTAGAGGATGCCCCTTCCAATGCTCTTTCTGCGTTGCATCTCAAATGTTTGGCGCAAGGTTCAGAGCAAGAAGCCCAAAAAACGTCCTTGATGAACTGGAATGGCTCAGAGACGAGTATGGAGCAGAAGGGATAGCGTTCCAAGACGATACGTTAACGTTCGATAGGAAAAGAGCGCTTGACATCTGCGACGGAATGATAGATAGAAAAATAAATTTACCATGGGGCTGCGGAACCAGAGCGGACGTGGTTACAAAAGAAGTTTTAGCCAAGATGAGTAAGGCTAAATGCAATGAAATTTGCTTCGGAGTAGAATCTGGTTGCCAAAGAATCCGTGACTCACTAAAGAAGAGAATTACAACTGAACAATGTGAAAATGCAATTAAATGGGCCAAAGAAGCAGGCATATTCGTTACCGTCTCCGTCATTCTAGGGTACCCTGGCGAAACAAAGGAGACATTGCAGGAAAGTCTTGATTTTATCCGTAAAGTAGAACCTGACGATGTGTGGTTATGTCACGCTACGCCCTATCTGGGAACTGAACTTCGCGCTTTAGTGGAAAGAAATGGGTGGAAAATGTCAGAGGACTGGAAGCTGTACAACACGATGAACCCCATCTTTGAGGATCCACTTTTGCCAGCGAAAGAGATAGCTCAAATGAGGAAGAACTTTTACGATAAATTCTATAGTCCACAGTACATTCTTCGCCAAGCTGTAAAAGGATATTTAAAAGGCAATTTGTACAGCAAGATAATGGCGAGAACAGCCATAAACTATAACCTCTGGCGAGCCAAAGCCAGAATCTAACCTTTAGATGCAATAGGTAATTTTAGCTAGGTAGCCATGCTTTTTCCTGTAAGTTCATGCTCTCTCAAAATGTTTAAAGGAGGGGAGGGTTTGCTGAGGCTCTGAAACATTCTATAGGAGAAAAGAATGCAAATGCTTAATCACGATTACTATGGCTAATATCGTGAATTCAACCAGAACCTTCTCAGCCCTTATCTCTTCTCCATTGCTTTTTAAGACTAAAAAAGGGGAAAGTGAATTTTGAGCGTTTTTGTTGCTATGGCCGTTTTCTGAGCATCAGCATAATCAAAGCGCCGATTATGACGACTGCAACTATTATTGCGACGCCTATGCCTAAGACATACATTTGAGTGGATTCCAAACTAATCGGTTGTGATGTTGGTGCGGCTGTTGGCGCTGGAGCGCTTGCAGTGAAATGTGTTTCAGCAGAAGATCCATAGTATGATTGTGAACCTGCAAAAGTGGCGATGACAGTGTATGAGCCTGTGATGTCAGGAGTCCAACCGAAAGCGAACGTTCCGCTGGAGTCACTTGTTGTGCTGCCGATGTTTCTATAGTTGCCGTTAGAGTCGATAACGTCGATTGATACTGGAACACCAGTCGTGTTTGTTGGGCGTGTTTGCTGCATGTAAACGTATTCCATCCACTGAGTCATGCTTGCGTCAGATACGCATGGAAGACCGTTTGGAAAGTTCGCTGCTACTGCTTCTTGTTGCGAGCCGGCAGAGAGGTCAGTTACTGTACCGCTTATGGTTATTGGTGTGGCAGTTGTTACGCCAACGCTTGGTGCTGTAACCGTTAATTTACTTGCTCCTTTGCCATAGGCGTATATCTGGTTGTCGTAAGCGTTTAGTGTTGTCATGACGCCGTCTGAGATAGCAGGAGCGCTAGTAACGTCGAAAGCATCAATACTCCATACGACACTTCCATCAGTAGTATTCAAAGCTAGTTGCTGTGCTTTGTGGAATAGTGGTGGACTGTACATGTGGCCTTCAGGGACGAATAGCTTGCCATCAGCGACTGTTCCTACGGAGAAAGTCCATAGGGGTTCTACACCGTAGGGTGACTCGTAGCCACCGGGTGGCGTGTGATATTGCCAATTCAGATGACCAGTAACGATGTTATAGGAATAAACGTCTCCTCCGTAAAGCCATATGTAAATTGAGCCATTAGCGACGACAGCATTCGCTCCGAGTGAACTGAAGGGACTAGCATTTGGAAGTACAGTTGGTCCCCATAACTGGGCGCCGTGGTTAGACTGTAACCGCTGACTGACAATGTGGATTCAGTTAATTCTACGTACGCACCACTTCCAGACCAAACACCGCCAGAGTATACAATTGAATACGCTGTTTCGGTCCGGTTAACTGCGTTCCATAGCTTTGAGCCATCTGTTGCACTGAAGCCTGCTTCCTCTTGCCAACCAGGCGAATAGTAATAGCTGGTGGCGCTTATTGTTCCCGACAAATATACGACACCGCTCTGAACTGCCGAAATCCCTAGCAAATACGCAGGATAACCATAATAGCTGTAAATTAATGATGCATTTGAAGCGTCCGTAGTGGGTAATGCTGCTGTCCATTGTATTCCGTTACTGAAGTCGATTTGTGCACCTACTTGAGGTCTCCACATCCAATTATCTGCAGGACTTGTACCACCACCGTAGTAGTAGCCTCCCTGGCCGATATTGATGCATCGTGTAGAGTTCCACATGTTCAGCGTGGGCGCGTATGGATTAGTGGAGTTCACGTAGTAGCCTATCAAGTCGCCATGTGTATCTTCTGTAAGTGTCATCCCAGAAGTGTTAGTAATGTTCAGTATGTAGTCTCCTGTCAATGCGTCGTACATCGATAAAGACGTAGCCGAAGCCCCAAAGCTGGCTGAACTTGCGGGCGCGCTCCATAGGTATGCGAGGGCTCCGTACTGGTTAGGTGTGATCATATTGAGTATTTGACCGCATTTCAGCACGTCAGTGGTATTCTTTGTCCATAGTGTTTCTCCAGTCTTTAAGTTTACTGCAGTCCATCCTGATGGGTAAGTTGAACTACCCGGGTACGTCATGTAGTAGAGGATGCCTTGCATGATAATCGGTGCAAACTTTGGTTCGTACTGCGAAGTTGAATAGTAGTTGGCTGTTTCACTGCTACCATATTCTCCTCCGATTATGCCACCGAACGCCTCAACCTTTGTCCACAGAATGTGGGCAGTGTTTGGCGCTGTAGTATACGGATTATAGTTTCCAGTAGCATTGTACATTCCAGTAGCAGCAAATGTCGATGCAGCAAGACCAAGCCAGTTCCCGCTAATCGAGTACCAATTGTTGTTCTCACCGTATATTGGGCGTGTCCAATAGTTTGTCGGAAGCGGAACTGCCGACGGATATCCTACTTGCGCCTGTTGCACTGTCACCGTAAATACGTTGCTTTTGCTGGGTTCGAAATAATCGCCAATATTTGGGTACATAGCCGCAGTATACCCCGGAGATAGATTGTTGCCTGCTAATGTTTGCCCGCCAAAGACAAACTGGAAAGTGTAGTTGCCTATTACGGAAGGCGTGTAAGTAGTATGTGATCCTCCAGTAGCATCAGATGTAAATGGTCCCAGTGTTTCAGTGGTTCCATCAGGCTTCGTAACTATCACTGTCATATTTGTCCATCTGTCGCCGTACTGCGCGCTCGCTGTAGGTGGTGGTTCATTGATCCAGAAGTTGACGTTAACTGTTTGCCCTACTCCTATAGGATTAGGTGAAACGCTACAGAAAGAATACGTCGGAATATTCCATGCAGGTGAATGTGCGCTGGCAGTTGGTGTTAGTATCATTGAAGCTGACATTGAAAGCATTAAGAATATAGAAATCGCAATAGCTGCAATTCTGTTTTTAGCAAATTTCATGTATTTTTCTTTCCTTTTTTTCTGTGCCTTCAATGTTAAGTCAAAGAAAGTTAAGCATTTGTAACAAGTGCGTCTTCTGACAAATTACCCTTGGTAAAATTTCAGTAAAAACAGTTTGCGACTGCAAGCTCAAAAAAACGTAGCGTTAAAGGTTTGCTGAGGCCCTGGACCATTCTTTAAGGAAGAAAAGAAACGCAAAGCTTGCTAAAGGCTATTGCTTTTCGTTAATTTAACCAGAGCCCACTCAGCCCCATCGCGCATTCTTCTATTGGTTGACCTAATTACTTGCATAGTCTTTTAAAAGTATGTAATCAGTGTCTCTTCTGACAATTATGGGATAATATTGCAAACAATTGGGTAAAAGTTGATAAGTTAATGAGAGAATTTTGACGATCCAAGGTAGTGACAATGCTAGTAACAACGCTTCAAAACGATAAAACGATTGAAACATTAATGGATTTGGGACTTACCTATTTGCAGGCGAAAACATACTTAACACTTACCCAGCTTGAAAAAGCGGAAGCACAAAAAATTTCCAAAGCTTCGGATGTCGCTCGACAAGATATCTATCGAATAATGCCAACGCTAGAAAAACTCGGTCTGGCAGAGAAAATAATAGCGACACCGATATTATACAAAGCCGTCCCGTTAAAAGAGGGCTCTCTAATGTTGCTTCAAAAAAGAACAAAGGAGCATACAACATTACAAGAGAAAATAAAGGTACTCTTGAATAGTGACCAAGAAAGAAATATTAATTCGATGGTTCATGAAGAGGCCCCGCAATTCATAATTACTTCTGAAAGAAAACTGTTAGTAAAAAGGTTTGAAAAAGCATTCCTAGAAGTAACAACTTGTGAGATGATTTTTCCAACAGTAGGTTTGAATTTTGTGCTGTTTAATTTTTTCCAATCCTTCAAAATGGCGATAATAAAAAGTGCAAAAATTCGAATTATCACGGAAAAAACGGAAATAGGCCCATTAGTAAGCAGAAAACTACAAACTTTAAAGAAAAATCCCCTTTTTGAAATCAAATTTGCTACCTCACCCATTGACTTTGAAATAGTGATTTTTAATAACAAAGAAGTGAATATGTGTATATCATGTATTCCATCAGAAGTACCCAGCTTATGGACTAATAACCCTCAAGTTGTAAAAGTGGCCCGAACGATATTTGAGGACAAGTGGAATAATGCTCAAGACTACTTATAACAAGTTAAAGACACCATGCTAGCATTTCGAATGGTTGACTCCAGTTGAAAAATGAATGCCGCAAAACGCAATGAGATTTTAATACGATAAATCTCATCTTTGAGGATCCGCTTTTGCCCGCGAAAGAGATAGCTCAAATGAGGAAGAATTTTTACAATAAATTCTACAGCCCACGATATATTCTTCGCCAAGCCGTAAAAGGATATTTAAAAGGCAACTTGTACAGCAAGATAATGGCAAGAACAGCCATAAACTATAACCTCTGGCGTGTCAAAGATAGCGTCTAGTTTGAGATTTTAGAATAGATCTTAGCCTCCAGCGCAACTATTTAAGAGTAATATTTTTGAAAATTCACGGCTTTCTGCCTTAGTTGTAAACCAAAAAAAGGAAGATGGTTGTTGAGTTGTTTCTCAACAGTCTATGGGCGTTTTCTTACTATCAAGAGAGCTAGTACAGCACCGATTATGATTATTACGACGATAATGGCGATACCTATTGGCAGTATGTATTGATCAGCCATTGAAGCTGGTGTAGGCGTAGGTGATGGAGTGGCTGCAGGTGCGTTCATTATGTTGAAAGCGGTTTCCGTGTATGATGGCCAGTAACCGTTGGTACCAGCGAAAGTTGCGATAACAGTGAAGTTACCTGGGATGGTAGGAGTCCATGTGAGGGAGTAGGCGCCGGTTATGCTGGTTGTTGCAGTGCCTATGTCATAGTGGTTGCCGTTAGAGTCTGCGACGGAAATTTCTACTGGAACACCGGTAAAGTTGGTTGGAAGCGGCTTCTGCTGATAAACATACCCCATCCAATCCTTCATGCTCGCGTCAGAAGCGCATGGAACACCATTTGGAAAGTCAGCTGCCTGCTGCGTTTGCGTTGTGCCAGCGGAAACGTCCACCACTGTACCTTCTATAAGTACGTTACCGCCGTATGTTGAGACCTTCGGTGACGCTGTGACTGTCGTAGCGCTTGGTCCTCTGCCCACAACGTAAATTTGGTTGTCATAACCATTGAACCATGTTGCATAGCCGTCTGCAATAGCATAGCTTGTGGTAAAGAACTCGCCAGTGTAACCTGAAAGAGTCCAGATTTCTGATCCATCAGTAGCGTTAACAGCACGTGCTAAAGCACCCTTGTAAATCGGTGTTTCAACAGTGTGTTCAGTAGTAATTAAGTATATGACTCCGTTGCCAATAGCGTTAATGAAGGTTGGATATTCACCGTAAGCATTGTAGAAGCCAGCTCGAGTACTGTTACCTGCACCACCGTTACCATAAGTCCACAACAGGTTTCCAGTTGCCATGTCATAAGTGTAGAGTATTCCTCCGAATCCACTGCTGTAAAGTTTGCCGTAAGCACCCACACCTTGCACGTAGGGAAAAGCTGGAGTGCCATAATAGTCAAAGGCGTTTTGAGACGGAGTTGGACCCCAAATTGGCTTGCCTGTGCTCATGCTGTATCCTACCCATTGCATGGTCTGCTGATACGCTTCAGTGAAGACACCAGCCGTTGGATCAGCCGGGCCTATTGTGACAGAGACGTTGGCTACTGGCGGTTGAACTGTATTTGTCCATAGTACCGAACCGATTGCACCCTTAGTTGCGTTGAGGTTGAGAGCGAAGTACGTGTAAGGAGACGAGCTTGCACCAGAAGAGGGCTGAGCGCCAGTTTGGCAAATCAGCATATTGTTAAAGAAAGCGTAATCTATCGTGGGCATTGCTGTGATCGATGGTATCGAAACGTTCCAGTCATACAAACTTAGATCTGCACCGTTAGTTATGGGTGGAATTACGGATGGTGATGTTGACGCACCTGAGTATTGACTATTCCAGAGTTTAGACATGTTCCACTGAGACAAATAATACTGTGGCGCGAAGAAGGTGCCATCATTTGTCAGGGCATACGTCAAGTACTCCCCATTTACGCCTAGAACTGATGTGCCTGAGGGAACGTTGGTTATGTTGAACATCGGATCTCCAGTGTCTGCATCAAACGCCCGCCAAGTTACAGGCCCAAATGAAAAGAATCCACCGCCGCCCGAGAATAGTATTGCGGGATAAACTCCGTGCTGGTTAGGGTCTTGAAGGTCATATATGTATGCGAAGGATGGCGCAGGTACATCACTGCGAGACCAAATAAGTTGTCCGGTTTGCAGGTCAACGCAGTCAGTTGGTCCAACTTGATTACCGCCAAAGCTTAATGATTCAGTGTAATAGAGCTTTCCGTTCACAATTATCGGATTGGTGAATCTTTGATTGTATGCAGATCCCTCAAAGTATGTGTCTCCCTGAATGAGAAAATTGTTTCCTCCGACGACTCCTCCACTCTGAAGCGGCTTAGTCCACATGACATGACCAGTTTGAGGCCCAATAGCATCACCTGGATAACTCTGTTGGCGCGAATTAAAACCAAAGCCAGAGTAGCCAGGTGAACCTGTGCCTAACCAGTTTGACGAAATCGTCCACCAGTCAGTGTTCTCACCGTAAATTGGGCGCGTCCAGTAATCTTGCGGAAGCGGATAGCTAGTTATGGGCGAAGCTAATTGTGCTTGTTGAACAGTGAGTGTTGTTGATGCAGAGCTGGGCAGATAAGTATCATTAATAGCTGGATTGGTCTGGGTCACATAAGTAAATGTGGCAAAGTCAAATACTGTTGATATGGTTGCATGGCTATAATCGTTGATGTTCTGTCCTGGGAAATTAAAGGTGAGGTTGTATGTGCCGACTTGGGTTGGAGTGTAGAGAATGTACTGTGATGATGTTGGGTCGGTAACGGTTGCAAAAGTCCTTGTTTCTGTTGTACCGTCAGGCGCTGTAATCGTAAGCTTGTAGTTATGGAATCTGTAGTCGTTTGCTAGAGCTGCATTGTCATAAACGTTGTTAAGCCAAAAGATAATAGTCGCTTGCTGACCGACGCCTACTGGGTTAGGTGCCGCATTAATGTAGGCGAACGTTGGAATGGTCCATGCAGGTGTATGTGCACTAGCAGTTGGCACAAGCATCATTGAAGCTGACATTGAAAACATTAAGAATATAGCAATAGCAATAGCTGCAGTTTTGTTTTTAGCAATTTGCATTTTTCTTTTCTCCTTTAAATTTTGTAATTGTATTTGTTACTAAAATTATTTATAAAGGTATGCCTAACTCCCTAACTCCCAAAAGAAGCGCTAATTTTAAAAAACAAAAAAGCTTCTGTCTTAATTATAAATCAAAAAAAGGAGATGGTTGTTGACGGTTCGTCAACATTCTTATGGGCGCTTTCTAAGCATTAACAAAGCTAGTACAGCGCCAACTATCACTATCGCGATGATTATTGCAATAGATACTGGTAGGAAGTATAGATCAGCCATTGAAGCAGGTGTAGGTGTAGGAGCAGTGGTTGCTGCTGGTGCTTGCATTACGTTAAAACCGTCTTCTGAGTTTGATGGCCAGTAACCGTTGGTGCCAGCGAAAGATGCGACAACTGTGAAATTCCCTGGGATGTCAGGTGTCCATGTGAGTCTGAAGGTGCCGGTTGCGTCAGTTGTTGCAGTACCTATGGGTCTGAAGTTGCCGTTAGAGTCTAAGACACTTATTGTCACTGGAACGCCTGTAAAGTTGGTTGGAAGCGGTTTCTGCTGGTAAACATAACCCATCCAGTCCTTCATGCTTGCGTCTGAAGAGCATGGAACTCCGTTTGGAAAGTCTGCTGCCTGCGTGGTTTGCGTTGTGCCAGCGGAAATATCCATCACTGTGCCCTTGATTACTATTGGTGTTCCGAATGATAGACCGACGTTTGGTGCTGTAACTGTGGTAACGCTGGGTCCTCTGCCTATACTGTAAATGTTGTTGTCAAGGCCGTTCATGCATGTTATAAAGCCATCTGCGGTAGCCCATTCACTACCAGGGGTGGACCACTCGCTTGGGTAAAGCGAAAGCTGCCATATTTCTTGTCCTGTGGTGGCGTTAATAGCGGTTGCCAAGCAGCCCTTGTAAAATGGGTTGGGCATAGTGTGCTCATTAGTAGCCAGGTATACTACTCCGTTAGCAACAGATTGTATCTGGGTTGGATAATCACCGTAGAAGACCTGCAAGCCGCCGTAGGTACTGTTGCCTTCGCCGCCGTTACCGTAGGTCCACAATAGTTTTCCAGTTAAATCGTTATAGCAGTAGCATACTCCTGAGAATGAACTGCTGTAGAGGTTGCCGTAAGCAACTGTGCCAGGTAAAGTGGTAGTTCCTGGGTAGCCATAGTAGTCCCAAGCGTTTTGGGACGGAGTTGGACCCCATAGCAGGTTGCCTGTATCCAGACTGAATCCTTCCCATTGCATAGTTTCCTGCAAATTAAGAATATTGACACGTGTATCGAAGTCGACTGGGCCTTGTACGAGACTGACGTTGCCTGATGGCGGGTTATATGTCTGCATCCACCGTATCGAACCAATTGCACCCTGAGATGCGTTTAGGTTGACAGCGAAGTACGTGAAGGGAAGTTGTGGGTAGCCTAGTCTGGTTGCACCATAACCAGAAGGCAGAGTGCCGTTTCTGCAAAGCATTACATCGCCATACTTAACTGCAACTATCGATACGGGATTTGATCCAACCGGCGGTTGTACTAATTGGCCCGTGACGGCGCTAACAGCGGCATATGGCGCAGGCATAGTGTTGAGCCATGGTAGCGAAACGTTCCAGTCATAAGTGGTTATACCCAGACCAGCAGTACCGCCAGCAGCACCGCCGCCAATAGTAGTGGAGTTAATAGGGATGTTTGCATTGACTGTGAGTGTGGAACCATACGGGATAACGGTAGTGACACCAGTTGGCAGATAACCAGTCTCGCCTAAAAGTGGAATAGGAAGATTTACAGCTAGGACTAAGTTGCTTGCATTTATGATGTCTGGTGACAGACTTCCACCGCCAGTGTAGGGATTAATATCGTATTGCCACAGTTTGGACATGTTCCACTGAGCCAAATACCACTTTGGATTCGCCGCAGTGCCTGTGTTCGCAATGACATACCTTAACTCTTCACCATTTGGACCTAAAATATTCGTACTCGCTACTGTATTTGGAAAGGTTACAAAGCTTACTGGTGATGTAGGTATTAGTACATTGATTGTAGTGCTTGAGGGAATGTTAGTTACGTTAAATAGCGGGTCTCCTGTGTATGCATCATAAAGCTGCCAATTGCCTGTAAATGAGTTAGTTGCGACCAAGATCGGTGGAAATGTTCCGTGCTGGTCTGGGTCATAAAGGTTGTATATGTAGCCGAATGATAGCGGAGGTACATCAGAGCGAGACCAGAGAACTTGTCCTGTGCGAAGGTCGACGGCGTCGGTTGGTCCACTAAGTGGACCGGTGAATGATGATGGTTCTGTGTAGAAGAGGTATCCGTTCATTATTATCGGATTGACGAATCTTGGCTGGTATGAAGAACCCTCGTAGTACTGAGCTCCCTGAGCAGCGCCGCTGGGATATGAGCCGCCAGCTGTAAACTGGTTCCCTCCGACAACTCCTCCAAATTGAAGTGGCCTTGTCCACATCACGTGAGAAGTTAGAGGCCCTACGGCATCCGAATGGTACAATGTGGCGAAGACGGTGGCACCATATCCTTGCGTAGGCCCTGAACCTGAGCCTAGCCAGTTTGACGAAATCGCCCACCAGTCAGTGTTCTCACCATATATTGGGCGTGACCAGTAAGCCTCTGGAAGCGGATAGCTAGTTATAGCCGCAGGTATTTGCTCTTGCTGCACAGTGAGTGCTGTTGATGCAGAGCTGGCCAGATAAGTGTCGTTAATTAGTACTGATTTTTCGTAACCGTTGCCATTCACCCCATAGGCTTGTCCTGGGAAAGTAAAGACGAAAGTGTAGTTGCCAACCTGAGAAGGAGTGTATGTGATGTATTGTGATGATGTTGTGTCGGAGATAATAGCAAAAATCTGTGTTGTTACTGTTCCGTCAGGCGCTGTAATGGTAAGATTGTAGTTGTGGAACCTATAGTTGTTTGATAGCAATGCTGCGCTGGCTGTGGATCCATTCGTTCCAATAGCGGCAGTTGTTCCACCAGCCGCTCCATAAACTTCAGCAAGCCACATGTAAACGTGTACTGTCTGACCGACACCTATAGGGCTAGGTGCCACAACAATGAAGGCTTGCGTTGGAATATTCCATGCCGGTGTATGTGCACTAGCAGTTGGTATAAGCATCATTGAAGCTGACATTGAAAGCATTAAGAATATAGCAATCGCAATAGCTGCTGTTTTGTTTTTAGCAATTTGCATTTTTCTTTTTCTCCTAAATTTTATTTTGCATTGAACAAGAAGCATAAACAATATACCCCTTGCCCAATGACGTAGTTTACGTCTCCGCAATTATTTATATAACTTGTGGAACTGCACTTTTTTTGTTAATTTGGCTTTTTAACGTAATCTTTATTATGTTATCAAACCGTTTTAAAAACACAATCAAGGGGACTATTGATGGAAAAAAGCTCTGAGCTTGAGAAAGGCAAGTCAGAAGTTTACGGCTCGCGTGAAAATTGGCCGCCTTACACGTACAGGGATTACCCAGACATTAAACCTGAAACGTATGAAGCCTTCATTGAGTTCCTGACTACGGAGAATACGTCAGGCAGATTGATGGAGCTTCAACCGTGGATTTCTGTTTGCGATTCAAGATGCGCTTTCTGCTATTTTCCAACCACCGCCATAAGCAAGGTTAAGATAGAGCCGTATCTTGAACTGCTCAAGAAAGAGCTCGAAATGTACGCTAAAACCAAATATGTGAAAGCAAGCGTATTTGACGAAATAGTTTTAGGAGGTGGAACACCCAGCGTCTTGGCTGCTGAGCAGATGATTGACCTCATAGACTTCTGCAAGGCAAGGTTCAACATTAACAAGGAATATTTTATTAAAGTCACTGGTTCCTCAAAGACACTGGCGCTCAAAAAAATTGACAAACTCGCCGAATACGGCGTGTACCAAGTGGACATGGGTGCACAAACATTTGACGATAAACTAAGGAAAATGCTTTGCTTGCCCGACAGCGCGGCGGATGTTGAAAAAGCCATTCGGCATGCACGAAAACTGAACTTGTGCGTATGCGTAGACATCATGTACAATCTTCCAGGGCAGACAATGGAAAGCTGGATCAGCACACTAAAGAAGACGATTGAACTGGACGTGGAGGTTGACACTTACTCGTTACATGTGGATCCAGGCACTGTACTTGAAAAAATGATTAGGACAGGAGTTTCTCCGCCGCCTGGAGATGCAGAGTATGAGAAGCAAATGTACCTTACCGCCTACAAAATGCTGACTGAAGCAGGCTACAAGGCAGTAGGTCATGACCGCTTTAGTAGAGTAGAATGGCACATGCGAGAGAACTGTCTCAACGGTTGGCCATGGGGAGGCATACTGACAACGGGTGCAGGCTGCTTCATGGGTTACCTCCAACGGTTTTCTTATTCTAACCTTGAAAACATAAACGACTACATGGAAACTGTAAAAGCAGGGAAACTACCCATCAGTAGACTTTCAGAGTCAACGACTGAAGATATGATGAGACGGACAATGACCCGATTATACCTACGGCTACCAGTTAGCAAAACGGAATTTATGCAAAAATTCGGTACCACACCAGAGAAGGTCTTTCCAAAGCAACTTCAAAAACTAGAAGGCAAGGGATTGATTGAAATTGACGACAAGGAGATCAGAATAACCAAGCTAGGCGAGATTTGGAAAGGCAATATTGCTTGGGAATTCGCTCCAAACCAAGCTTAAAATAAAATCATTTTCTGATTTTAAAAAAAATTGAAAAAGAAAGAAATTGGGATTTTATTAGTGCCTCGTCGGCTGAAGCCCATACCAGGTCATTACTTTACCAATAATAGGTACTATTACTCCTAAAGCAATGCTCGGCACGAAGGCTAACGTGAATCCATAGAGACCAGGTATTCCAAACGTTGTGACCGCCCATTGGTCATGATTCATCTTCAGCCCCGGCGCAAGTGAGACAGTGTAGTTGAGATAAGCTTGGATTACCGCAGTTATCACCGCAGCTGTCATGCCTGCTCCTAGCATGCGTTTGAAATTAGTTGATTTGTTGCACAATGCTCCCGCCATGTAGCCGATGATAATAGCGTTAACGAGGTATCCTAGCATGCTCATGTCGCCGTAAAAGTTGTAATTTCCAGGAGGCGCGACACTTTCATAGTACCCTGTGTAAAGCCCTGCGCTGGCTACGTAATACATGCCGCCCGTGATAAAGCCTGCTGCACCGCCAGCCCATTTATTCCATACTAAGCCTAGCACTAGTGGGATGCCGAGAACGATCATTTGAGCAAAGCCAGAGGTTAGAATGACACCGATTACATTAGTAACTCCGAGTATGTGGTAGGTTCCGCTGACGTTGACATAGATTGCTAGAAAGAAGATTAGTAGCACTAGAATGATTGGTATGACCACGCCGTAGAGTATGTCAGCCAGTTTAAATTTTTCTGGTTCCAATTTTTATCCCTTGAATTATTTACATGGTGGCATGTTAATAAGCTTAATGCTTGCAAGCTTGTATGCAAGAGTTTTGTGCGTTAAAAATGCAGATTGGAACAACAACCATGAGAGGAAAAGTCAGCTTTAAAAAGCTCTGTTTTGAAGGGATTTTTTGTTAAAAGTATAAAATAAAGAAAAGGGTAAGGAAATAAAAGTTTTTTATTGCTGTCGCAGCATAGCTTTTGATCGCAGCACGGCACCTTTCAAGTCGATTCTTGAGGGGCAAACGTAACTACAGTGTCCACAGCCAGTGCAATAATCCGCATTGAGCTTGCTCATGGTTTCAACATTTAATTTGTCAAACGCTTGCTTAATCATTATCGGGCTGAGTTTGTGGCAACATACACGCATACAAGCGCCGCATCTCATGCATTGGTACTCTTTGACTTTTTCAGGGGCGAATGCTTTGGCTTTGGGCAGTTTGGGTTCTTTGGTTTCGGTTGTGGGTTTGAGCTTGCCGATTCTGTCAAGTGCTGGCACAGTTAAGTTCATGATGATTAACGCTACAAAGGAGGCGCCGAAGAATTGCGTGTAGGTCTGCATGAGCACTGTCAATATTGCGACGCCTACTCCGAAAATTGCCTGTCCTGTGTAGGTTAGCGGAGTGGTTGCAGGATCTGTTGCCATGAAGAACGCCAAGAATATTGAGCTTCCGATGAACAGTGTAAACAGAAGTCTCACAGTTAAGTCTGCGTCACCGTAAGCAAAAGACAAGAGCAAGGCCATTATAGCGGCGGTCACAAGGTAGCTTACAGTTATTCTCCATTTCACGTATCTGCGTGCTACGGCGAAGAAAGCAATTCCGACGACGATGACAGCGATAGTTGAGGCGCCTCCAGGCCAGGCGTGGAACTTATCTAGAAACATGACTTGAAGCAAGTTGTTGGTTGTTGCTGCCGGAACCGCGAGGTTGGAGTTAGAGAAGCAACTGATTACATAGCTACCGAATCCAGCTAGGCCATTGCCGTTTACGGGGCTGGATAAGCCAATTGGACCTGACAATAAAGGTACGCCAAGCGCAGAGCTTTTTAGATGATCTATTGCTATTAGCAACGTGTTGATGAATGGTATCATGACGACGATTTTTGTAGCTGCCGCAGGATTCACGTATTTTCTGCCTGAAAGGCCGACGATTTTTTTGAAAATGACCAAACCTATGGCAGACATCAGCGCAACATAGACGAAACACTGAGGTGCCTCCAGAGGAAACAGCTCCACTGTGCGCATGGTGGGCACGCCGAGCGTATAGCAGTCCGTGACGATTAAGCCGAAAACGGCGGCGGACATGAGGTTAAGTGGGCTGTCAGCTGCGATTTTGTGCAGAAAAGCGTCAAGTCCTACGGCGATACCGACAGCGATTATGGCGTTGATGCCTAATGTAAGCCCGAGGTTCCAGCCTGATGGGGTTGTCTCAGTGGACCAGAGAGCCGCTGTGATGACGGTAAGTATGACGAGTGAGAAGAAGGTGTAAGTCATTAGTTTGTCTTTAGTCATCCATGAATATTCTTTTGGTTTAGACATTCTTTCATAATCTCCTTGATTTCTACTTTCAATTTAGCGCTGGTTGGTTTTATAAGACTTTCCCAAAGCCTAATGCATGTTCTATATTTAAGAAAGAAAAATGGGAAAGTAAAAGCCAACGGGGGTTTTCTTTTGAAGAGCAAAATTGTCTCACTTGATTGATTTCTCATTTGTGATGATGCCAAGTGAGTTTTTGGCAGTCTTAAAAGTTTATAGCACCTCGCTATACAAAGCGTTTAGAAAATCTTTTTCAAGAAGCGTGAAAAAACAGAATCCTTTGAGCAAAGCTAATACGCTAAATTGCTAAACATCATTTTACGTGTGAGGCTTAAACGTGACGAGGGCCAATAGCGAGGAACTGGAAGGAATCACATTAAACGTATACTTGTACGTTGTAAAAAAAGGCAAACCAGTCGGCCCCAGAGATGTCATGAAAGCTGTGAACCTAAGCAGCCCAAGCGTGGCTTACAGGCACTTGCAGAAACTCGAAGACCTTAGCTATCTACAAAAAAACGAGTATGGCGAGTACATTGCAAAAAACAAAGCGCACGTGAGTGGATACGTCTGGGTTGGTCGCCGCTTGATACCGACAATGTGGCGTTACTCCCTTCTTTTCCTAGCTATTTTAATCGTTGAACTCTACGTTTTAATCATACATTTTCCACATGAAACTTATGAATTCAAAATTTTCTTCCTGTTATTAATGCTTATAACTGGATTGGCACTGAGCGTTTTCACCGTTGAAGGGTTACTGCAAAACAAGCGGACGCGCGGCAATAAAACTGAATAGAGATTGGCTAAAGATTCAGGAGAAATTCAGAGTAAATAATCCTTGTTAAAACCGAGATAATGCTACGGCTTGATTGCGTACTGCAACCTTTTGTAAAGAAACAGAAAGCCGCTTTCTAGGAGTAAGTTTTATATCGCATTGTCGAATCTATTTTCAACCGTGATATTGAATGGCTCCAAATAAGGCACCAGTATACATGGTGACTTGGCGATGTACAAGAAACTGTGTTGGTAGCTGCATATATTGCAGTTATACCAAAGAATACGCCAAAGACAGCGAACTGGACACCAAAGGTGCCAAAAAAATGGTTGATGAAATTCACAATTTCGGTTCCCCATGGTTCGGCATTAGCGGCGGAGAACCCTTGATTCGAGAGGACATTTTTGAAGTTATTGCTTATGCTGAAAAAGAGTATGGCATGGAAGTAAGCCTCATCACAAGCGGATTTGCGTTTGATCAAAAACGCCTTGATAACCTTGTGAAGTATAATGTGCACACTGCTGTCAGCATCGACGGCAACAGGGAATCAAACGACATTATCCGACGTAAAGGCAGCTACGACAAAGCTCTTTTCGCCATGAAAAAACTCAGCGAAAACGATATTTTAGACTGCTTAGTCACCACCATGACCAAGTACAACATCAAGCACATGGCACACCCTGCAGCACTTGCAGAGGAATACAAAGCTCGCATGATCGTCTACCACAACCTCGTTCCCGTCGGCAGAGCAGGAAGCAACATGCCTGACTTGGCACCGACACCTGAACAATACGAGGAAGCCTTCAACGAAATCTATGACATCCAACGCAAATTGATGGGCAAAGTTAAAGTCAACGTTTACTCGCCTTTCTACGCCCGAATCGTACGCCAGAAAAATCCTGTCGACTTCTGGGACTGGTACCACGAAGGCTACTTGGGCAGATGCACCATCGGCGGCAACTATGTAAGCATAACTGAAAACGGCGACTACCGCAGCTGCGGATTCCACGAAGGCTACCGCCTAGGCAACGTCAAAGACAAGAAGCTAACCAAAGTCTGGGATGACCTGCAGCACAGCGAACTGCACCTAAAGCTTCGTGACAAGAGCAACCTTAAGGGTAAATGTGGAGTTTGCGAGTACCGAGAAATCTGCGGCGGATGCAGAACACGCGCCGAATACTACACAGGCGACCTATTCGAAAGCGACCCAGCCTGCAACTACATCCCCAAAGTCATGCAGGAAAACCCTGAATTATTCAAAAAGCAATAAACGCACCAGTTCTTCTTTTTTTTTATTTTTATTCCGATGCTATCCTATTCTAGGCTTGAGGAAAAACATACTTTTTTATTTTCAGACTTGCGTTTGATTGTAACTACTCAGGATTTTGAAGATGTCATACCGGTCGTTTGAGTAGATTAGTTCTAAGAATTTGCAACGGACCATCTTAGTATCAAGTTGGTTTTTGTCATAAACGATGAATTCAATGTTATTTTCCGCAATGTAGTCCTTATAGTCTCTTGTTGATACCGTAAATTCGCCAGGTTTGAAATCGAAGAGGCTTTGCAGTTCGTTTGGCTGCAATGCTGGAAAACTATTTTTTGAAAAGCTAAGAACTTGATACTGCCGTGTAACTGTCTGGTTGACGTTGACTTCGTTGAATTGATATTGGAATCTCACAGCATCTATTTGTCTACTTGCCAAGGCACCGATGTTTCCCCAATCGGGCAAATCATTAAACTTAAAGGCGAAAGCAATTTGGTTTTTGTCGTCATAGAGACCTATGTAATTATCTTTTAAGTCTGAACTTGAAAAACTAGCAACTGCCCATTCGGTTCCATGAGCAGTTTTTGAAGGTACATCCCATGGGTTAACCCAGTCCATTAGTTGGGGTATTTGCGCCTTATCAAAGTTAAATTGAAGGTCAAAGAAAGTGCTTATGTATAATGTTGCATTAGAAATGTCGTTATTTAAGGGAGAGACAGCCCAAGAAACGTTGATTGGGTAACTGTCATTTTGAACAAGCATTGTCTGCGTTAATGTTACATAGTCATTGGAGTATCTGAACTCTATGTTTTTGGGATAACTTTGGTTATCAAAATATATCTCCCGGCTCAAGTCGGAGAGAGCAAATTTGTAATTCGTCCCATTTTGGGTGAATGAGATAAAATCTCCAGCAGTAGAAGAATATGATACTCGATACCAGACTTGATCTATGGAGACGTAATTTTCGTCGCTAGTATCGCCCTTTGCTTCGTAAGCCCTCAGTAAGTTTTGCGGATCCTGAATTTCGTACGATAAACTCAAAACGGACTCTGCAATTTCATTTCTTTGGACGGTCGGGTCAGTTTGAGCAATCACATTTTTATCAGAAAAAGCTGAAAACCAAAATCCGGGGATTTCGGTAACAACCACTGTTGCGTCATTTGGATAGTTTTGTTTAAGCCAAACGCCGGCATCATACGCTTTTATGTCGGTTGTCGAATAGTAAACGCTGGCTTCCATGATTTTTCCATACACTACATTTGAACGAAAAACGAGCATTAAAGACATTAATACAATTATAGAAACAGTAGCTATCTTTAACCAATTTTTACGCAAACTTTTTTTGTTTTTGGCATAGTAAACTGCGAACTTTTCTTCTATAAAGGTAAGGGAAACAGCCGCGAAAATTGCCATTGGAGCCGTCAAATAGTAAATAAACCATTGAAAAGGCATATACAAACCAAAAATGTAAGATTCAGCGAAAAAAAGAGGAACAAAGAAACTAAGCATCAAAATAACATAAAAAATCAGCTTCTTTTGTATTTTTAAAAGATAATATGAAATAAAAATGCCGCTTAAAGCAAAGAAAAATATGAAACCGAAATTAACCATGAAAGAATTAAAACTTGCTGCTGGAATCTGATAAGCATAACTTTTTTGCGCAAAAAACACGTACTCGATGACAAGGCCAAGGTAAGGAACCATAGCTTGAAAATAATAGAGGAAGAAGGCTATTCCTCCGCCTAATATTAATGCGATTACCACTTTAAGGTAGGCCCCTCTGGATTTTATTAGCATATAGAGCAGGATTGGAGGCAATATTATGACGGCGAGAAATGCAGCAAGCTGATGAGATAAAACAAGTGCAAAAGATACAAAAAAAGTGACCAGAAGGTATCCGAATTTCTCTACTGCCAAAGGCAGATAAAGAAACATCAAGAGCATAAACGCTATAGCAAGAACGGTGGTATAGCCGCCAAACGCGTTAACCTCGTACATAGGAAAACACATCAACAACAAAACAGCCGCTACAGCGCCGACTTTTTTGTTAAAAAATTTGCTACCAATCAAATAAACAGAGAGGAATAGAAGCCAATCAACTATTACAGCTAAAGCTTTAACTAAAAAAATTAGTTGCCCAATGTCAGTTGCGCCGCTAAAAGAAATGAACATTGCAAGCACAATCTCGTAAAGTGGAGGGGTCCAGCCTAAGTTACTTAAAGGTATTTTTCCTGTTTGCAGGAAGATTTGGGCTTTTTCCAGGTGAACGGCAGGGTCATTTCCTAAAACTACGCCGTTCATTGATATGAGAGTGTAGAAGATGGCGAAAATTAACACTGAGAAAACGGTGATAAAAGTGATTTCAATTTGTCGCTCTTTTGTCAATTTACCCATCAAGGCGATAGCTAACTCCCAACTAGGTTGGATTTCACCTTAAAGATGGCAACTTCATTATTAATAAATACAAGGCTAAATGCGGGGTCATCAGCAAATTTTGGGTTTAATTCAAAATCGCGATTTGCAATGTATGAAACCGAATATTGTTGCATAGCTGTTTGGTAATCGAACGTGTCCATAGGCAAGCTGATAGTTGGTGTTTGCGCATTTTGAACGTTACCTGTTAACGTTTTGTTGAGGCTTGCTTGGTTTTCTATGTCAGTTTCGGAAACTTGGTAGATTCCAACTAAGATTTGAATTTCCGCTGTAGATTGGCCTTGTAAATTATAAGATAATTCTGTAACACACGGATTCTCTGAATTGAGAGAAAGAACTTGTGGCTGATTTTCTACAAAAATCAGTTGACCGCACTCCTTCATACCTACATCCAACATTGCAATAGTATTTCCATTTGGTTGTTGAAATTTACCCTGCGAGTTTAAAATGAAATTAATCCAATCTAAGGAAACATTTTGAGCATTGCTCTGGATTACTATAGTCATATTTGCGAATGTAACCCCTTTTGAGACAGTTAAAATTTCTGAGTAATTGAACTCGCTGTTTCCTTTGTTAACAATAATAGATGGATTATCAGTTTGCGCGCCGACGAGTTGCATATTAGTTACAGGTATTTGAGTTATGTCGGTAGATTGCACAGATTCGCCATTCCGCGAAAGCAACATAATCTCGCTATTATTAAACTGAAAGAAGGAGTAGGGAAAATACGTCCAGTTAAGATCAGCCAGAAACATAGGATTATGTCTACCAGTGTATCCGCCATCTTCCCTAACCTGAATGTAACCATTGTCAATCATGTAGTCAGTATCAAGAAGATTTTTAGCAGCCTTAGCTGGTGCCAACTCTCGGGCAACCGTTAAATATTGTGGGTCAACCGCACTCAAAGTTGGCCGCTGAGCGAAACCGCCAAGCCACCATCCGTAAAGAGCATCAGAAACAAACACTGAGCCAACTGGCGTGTTTTGCTTCGCCCACTCTATTGCTTGGTATCCAGGATTGTTCATAACTTGGTAGAAACTTTGAATTGTGACGCCTTGCCAAGGAGTGAGAAAGATTGGCAAGGCAAAAAGACAGGTAAGCAAGAAGCACAATAAAAAGATAGAATAAATAGTTTTGCGGGCTATGCGAGTTGAGATTCGCGATACTAACTTGTTTGCGGTCTTCTTTGTTTTCTGCATTTGGCTAGTTAGAACATGGTAGGTGTCTATTACTTGTGCAAAGTATCCTGAGCCGTGATCAATCATCATAGCTAAAAGTATCATTACTGGTAAAATTAGGAAGTATAGAAACCGATTGTAATCTACATAAAGCCCAAACATGTAGCCCTGTGTTAACAATAAGGGAACTAAAAGCCACATGATAAGGAGAAACGCTGGAAGCGAAAAAAATCGTCCTTTATATTTTTTCGATAACAAAAAGAACGGCAAAAGACAAGCAAAAAGTGCTAATACTATATCAAGTGGAAGCACTCTCGTTGAGAGCAATGCCTGCTGAATATCAGTGACGCCTGTAAATGTAGAGTTAGCATCGAAATATGCGGGCACCGCACTTGCTAGAAAAGGCGAAACAAGGACTGCTCCGCCAAATATTGGCAGCAACCAATAAAGGACATGTTTCCTTGATGTACCAAACGTTTTAGGTGAAACCATTACACAGAGCACGGTGCCCACTGTTATGCTAACGAAAACGGCGGCGCTTAAAGAGTGAGTTAAAAATATTGAGCCCACTAAAATAGAGGTTGATGCTAGAAAAGGCGTTAGCGAAAACCTGTCTCTTTGAAGGTACAGGTAGAAAGTTAAAGGAATCAGAAGCAGGGTTATTACGTTGGGGTAGCCTCCCCACAGGAGCATTTCTATATCAAAGCGTGAGATTGCCACTAAAAATGCGACAATGAAAGCGGCTGATTCAGTCCATACAGTTCGAGTTATCAAGAACGCGCAGAAAACAATAAGCGACGAGAACAAAGCTACAATAACAGACTGCACCAGATAATCAGGCATTCCAGTCACCATTATTATTCCTGAAGCGAAAATGTGGTATCCTGGAAAAGTCAAGGATAATCCTCCGCCCATCTGGTAGTAATCCCAAAGGAAATTCGTGTTACCTGATTGTGTAATTGAGTAGATGACGCTGTTATGTAAGCCGATGTCAGCGCCTGGCGGAAACGTTTGCCAAAGCATTAGAAGCATACGGTAAATGAATGCGAAAGTGAAAATCAACAATAGCAAGACATGTTTTCTGGTTGCTTTGAACATTTGCTCCCTTTCCGTAGTTTTATGCTTTCGCATTGATGGAATTATTAGTCAAAGCTTAAATATGAAATTCGAGTATAAAAAGCCCAGAGTAATAAAAAAAAAAGGAAAAAAGGTGGTTTAAATGTCGTGGCTTAAATCTATGATGGAAAAAGAGCCTCCAGAACCAGAGAATCCAATTGGCGTAATTGTAATAGGCAACATTGAACCAGACATGCATGACACAGCAAAAGAAGCAGTTCGAAGGTCACTCAAACGCGCCGGATTCAAAACAATCGACGTTGGCAAAAGCGTTGCCCCACAAGTTTTCGTTGATAAAGCAAAAGAAAACAATGCAAACATAATCGCAATTTCTGTAAATACAGTGCCTGCAAAGAACAATCTTCCAAAACTAGACGAAGCATTGAAAGCAGCCGGGTTAAAGGGCAAAATCGGAATAATCATGGGCGGCGCTGCGGTTAAAAAGGAAGATGCTGATGCAATCGGTGCACTTTATGGCAAGAACAAGGAAGAAGCTCCTGAGTTAGCAAAGAAGGCAATGGGCAAAAAATAAATCCATCAGATGAGGAAAAATGTCCTTCAAATTCAATACGAAACAAAACATATACACAGTAGGCAAAGTAAAAGTAGGCGGTCAGCCAGGTGAACTACCTACTTTTCTGATTGGTTCTATCTTTTGGCTAGGCCAGAAAATGGTTCAAGATGCAAACAAAGGCATTTTTGATGCAAAAGAAGCAGAAAAAATAATCAATACGATGCAAACTCAAAGCGACATTACAGGCGTTCCATTTGGTTTCGATGTGGTCGGAACAACAGAAGAAGCCTTCGGGAAATACATTGACTTTGTTGCTAAATATAGTGATGCTCCAATCATGTTAGATGCAATGAGTCCTAAGACACGCATGTCAGCTGCAATCATGGCTAAGAAAATGGGCTTATCGGACAGATGCTTCTATAACTCAGTTTACAAAGGCGTAACTGATGCTGAATTGGCAGTTCTAAAAGATAGTGGCATCAAAATGTCCATAGTGCTCGCTGACAATCCCAAAGACAACAGCTTAGAAGGAAAGATGACTGTTATACAAGAAGCATTAGCATTGGCAGATAAAGGTGGAATCACAAAGCCTCTTATTGACACTGCTATTCCCGCTTTCGCTCCTGACATGGGCACTGCAGTAAGAACCATACCTATAATGAAAGAGAAGTATGGTCACCCAGTAGGATTAGGCAGCGGAAACGTTGTCACAACCATGGGTTGGGTTAAAGCGAACATTGCAAAAGAATTCCGAAAAGGATGCGTAACCGCTACTAACGCGATAATGCAAACAGTCGGCGCAAACTGGCTAATGATTGGACCAGCAGAACAAGCAGAATGGGTATTCCCAGCCGTTGCAGTAGTTGACATATACATTGCATCTGCCGCAGCTGATCTCGAAACAAGACCACTAGAAGAAACTCATCCGATCTTCAGAGCTTTCATGTAAAACTCCTTCCTTTATTTTTTATTGTTTTAATTTTTTGAAGTGTTAAAAACTGAAGCCAATAAAATGGTTTGAAATTATTGCTGGTTTCACCGCTTTAACATTACTTGTGACTTATCTTATTCCTAATGACTCATTGCTTGCCGTTTTTCGTTATGTTTTCGGTTTTGTTTTTGTCGCATTTTTGCCAGGTTACTGTTTAGTTAACATTTTGTTTATGAATAGAAACAAGCTTGATTTTGTAGAAGAAATAGTGTTGTCCGTTGCATTAAGCTTTGGCTTAGATGGGCTTGTAGGCTTATTCTTAGGTCTCTCACCTATCGGGATGAACTTCACTTCAATAACAATTTCGCTTAGTGCAATAGTGCTAGTTTTTGCTACAGTTGCATTTATAAGAAAGTTAAGAGAGCTTCACGTGCAAACTCCTCAGCAAGTAAGCGCCTGAGGTTTTTACGGCTGAGATTCCGAAAGTTAAAAGCCCGAAGCTTTTTCAGTCTCTGCATTCCTTTTCAAGCAAGAGCCACAAGAAAAAAAGTAAATGTTAACACGAAGTTACCACATATATCCAACCTGTTTCTGTAGCCCCCACAACACAAATGGAAATTGTTGTTTCAACATTTTCCCATCTCAAACTCTCTTAAGCCCTGTTTTCTCTACCAACTAAGAAAACAATATATTGTATCCAAACGTAGAAATTCACCTGCAGAAGGGCACACACCAACATGAAAATTACGCTAGTTAATCCTCCTTATCCGCCAAGCGTACACTCACATCCACCATTCATTCCGCTGGGCATTGCATATTTAGGTGCAGTTGCAGAAAAAGCAGGCCACGATGTCACAGTCGTCGACTGCCAAGCAGAAAAACTCACCTACGATGCCTTCCGCAAACGAATCAGCCAAGTCCCATCAGACATTATCGGCGCAACAGCCACAACCTTACTCTATAAATCTGCAATGCAGTTAATCAACATAGCCAAAGAAGTTCACCCAAATGCAGTAACGATGCTTGGCGGGTCACACGGCACCTTCTGGGACGAAAACGCCCTCAACGAATACCCAAGCCTAGACATAGTCGTACGAAGAGAAGGCGAAACAACCTTTATAGAACTCCTCGACAAACTCCAAACAGAAAACAGCTTCAACAAAGTTTTAGGCATTACTTTTCGCAACAAAGAAGGCAAAATCAGCCGGAACCCAGACAGACCCTTCCTTGAAGACTTGGATGGTCTACCTTTTCCAGCACACCACCTTCTGCCGCTTGACTCACTAAAACGAATGGGCAAAGTACTTTTCCCCCTAATCACAAGCCGAGGCTGCGTTTACTGGTGTGACTTCTGCAGCACCGTCCGCATGTTCGGCAGAGGATACCGCATGCGCAGCCCCAAAAATGTCGTCGACGAAATGGAAATTATCCACAACAAGTATGGTGTAAACCAAGTCACCTTTTATGACGACGCCTTCACAGTCAACCGAGAACGCGTCGTGAAAATCTGTGAAGAACTCCACAAAAGAAAACTGGATTTAATCTGGGACTGCGGAACACGTGTAGATATGGTAGATCGCGAACTCCTCAAAACCATGCACGACGCAGGTTGCATAGCCGTTTGGCTAGGAGTAGAATCAGGCTCCGAAACCATCCTAGGTGCCATGAACAAACGCATAAAGCTGGACCAGACACGCTTAGCATACAAAGCCGCACACAACGTTGGGTTAATGACCATAGCCAACGCCGTACTGGGTTTCCCAGGCGAAACAGAGCAGACCGCACGAAAAACCATAAACTTCATCAAAGAATTGAATCCTGATGATGTGGGCTTCTACGTCGCAACACCTTATCCCGGCACGCCAATGTACGAACAAGTCAACAAGAACGGCTGGCTAAGAGTCACTGATTTCAACAAATACGACACCGCCACACCAACCTTCGAAACGCCATGGCTTAGCATCAAGAAACTGGCAGAAATCCGCTACAAGGCTTACCAGGAATTTTACTTACGTCCAGGCTACGTTCTGAAGATGATGCGTAGAGGCGGAACCTACGGCGTCTCAGCCGTGAAAACATCAGCTGCTTACGCACTCAGAGCCATGCATATCAAACTCTCGTAGCTTTGCCTCTATAATGAGTGAGAAGAGCCTTAAACAACGGAAGTCAAAAATTTAGGGTAGAATAAGAAAAAAGTGTAGAATGCTATGCTTTTAGCATCTTTTCCCATCGATTGAACAATTCCAAAACTTCGTCGCCGCCGTAGCCTTCAAGCTCTTTTCGCCATTCTTTGTCGGCGACGGCTTTCTTTTGGAACTCTCGGATGTACTCTGCTTTCTCTGCTAGGAATATGATGCCGTCGATGCCTGTTCTTGCTGCGCGTGTTGCAACCGTCATTATCTGTCTTGTGGGCGCGACTGTTTCCCATGTTTCGTTTGGACCGCGGACATAGAAGTTCACGAGCACTGGCTTTTTGAGGAAGCTCTTGTAGCCTCGGGCGATGGTTTCCCAGTACCACGGGGTCGGATAAGCCTTGCTGAACATGGGGATAACGAAGTAGTCAGCGTATTCTGCCATGGCTTCGAAGTCGTAGCCGAATCGTACTTTGCCAAGCAACGGGTCAGGCAGGCAGTTTACGAATAAAGGCTTATTTTTAACTACGTCTCGGACTTCTTTGAGGAATTCCGTTACGGTTTTTGCTCTCCAATCAACCCAGTTCAAACCGCTCTGGCGCCACTGTTCAACGCAGCGTGGGCAAACGCAGAAGTCGCGTTCAGCAAAGTGTTGGCTGCTGATGCTTATGCCCGGTGTTGTTTTGGCGCATTCAGCTATTAGTTTAAGGTTGTACTCTCTTACTTCAGGGTTTGTCATGCATAGAACGTCCCAGCGCAAAGTGTACTTCTTGTTCGTGCGTAGAGCAGGACCATCCTTAGAGATTGATATCAATTCGGGACGTTTCGCTGCTAAGGCGTTATCGCCAAAGCATGCGATGTTAGTGTACATTTTAGGGTTTGGTTTCCCCACTGTTCCTGATTCTGGTTTAATGCGGTAGAAGTTATAATCGACGCCTTCAACAGGCTCAGGTTGATAAAGAAATACGCCGAATTTCAAAGTTTAATTCCCCATTTTAACTCTCGTTTTTATAACCGAATAAAATTGCAGGTTATTTAAGTCTTTTCGGTTAACCCTTGGAAAGAGTTTCCTTCACGATATTGATTAGAGCATGTTTTAGGAAGGGAGGCAAATCAACCGAATCGTAACCTGCCACTTTAGAGCAATCCAGCTGACAGCGGGCAAGGTTGCCAAAGCATTTACTTAACTCAGTTGCATCCCCAAGCTCGGCGGGCAACAGGTTCTTTTTAAAATCGTCATCCAGCTTTGCCGCCGCGAGCAAATAAGCGCTAGCAAGCGGTTTGTTCTTCAAAATCTCAGCTAAAGCCTTCTCATCAACGGCTAAACCATCGACTTTTGATAATTCTGCGGCTAGTTTCTCAAGCGGAAGATGCCTTTCTTTGAGCCTATCTAATACTGTTCGGCAAGCCCAAATTGGCTCCTGCTTGATTAAAGCTTCAGTAACAGCTTTCCTTGTGCAATACCCGACCAATTTGCCCAGTTTTGACGCTGGACCGCCATAGCCAATTGTTTTGCCATAGCTGGTTGATGCCACAGTGACACTGTCGGTAATTGAGCCAGTAGCCGAGTCACCAGTGTACCTGCTTCGAACATCAAAATCCCTCAGCACTGCCGACTTCGCTTCAGTGGCTGTGATTAGCGAAGCCACCATGCAGCTCTCCGTTGGATTACCATCAATTAAGACGATGATGTTTATGGTGCCTATGATTTCTTGAACATCCATCTCTTCGCCTGAAGATTCGCCGTGCGAACAGCCTGCGGTAGCGGCAACGCTGACTGAAAAGTCGCCAGCTTTCTTTGTAACTAAACTGTAATTTTTAACCTTCGCAGCCGTGACCATAGCAAGATAATCCTTAGTTAACCCAAGCTTCGCCGCAGACGAGGTAATGAGAGCTAGCGGGTCAAGGTGCAGGGAGCGGTCATTATATCCTTCTGGCACGCCCACGTTAAGAACAGCCTTAACCTGACTGAAGCCACCGTTAAAAATTGCTGAACCAACCGTCATTAAGCCTTTATCAGATAATACGGCTAGCACATTATCTTTTATGACTAGTTTAACGCTATCCGCAAGGTTAAACTGTTCCATGCCAGCCAATCCCCCGAGCTATTTTCTTTTTAGGGCTTGCCTGAATTTATAGTAATAGCTTTCGCTGGACACAGGTTTACGCAGACGCCGCATCGAGTGCATGGTACGCCATCAATGACTTGGGGTTTTTTGTTTTTACCCTCCTCTAAAACACCCTGCGGGCAAACGCCAACACAGATAAGCCCTGGGCAGGGAGCACATTTAGCGGTGTCAATGACGATAAATGATTTATGCTGCTTGTCCATGCGAATCAACAATTAAATAAGCGCCAAGAATATATTTGTTGCGCGCATCTGGTAAGAGAACATGAAAGTAGGCTTAGTCACATACACCCCAGAAAAAGTCGAAGGCTTCGACCTTCACGTTTACTACTCAAAATGGGCAGATGGACAAGTTTTTCCAGCCGCAGAAGGTATGCAGAACGACGTTACAATATTTTGCGATGCTAAAGCCATCAGAGAAGACCCAAGCATAGTCGCCGTTTCTAACAGTGGCCCAGCGTTACGGAGAAATAGGAGAGCTAATTTGGCTTTTGATTTTGTTTGCCCAACAAACCCAGAGTATAGAGCAAAAGTCTTAGACTATATCGAAAGCCTAAGCAAAGAAAATATTATGGGCGTTACCTTGAACCTCTACCACTTTCCGGACCAAGAATTCTGCGTTTGCCCCAGATGCGTAGAATTATGGAAACAAAGCGGCTTAAACTGGACACAGTGGAGAGCCCAAACAATAACAAAATTCGTCCAAGAAGCCAGAGCACGGGTAAAGCAGACTTTTGCGGTTGAAATTTACCCTGACCCAGTGCTTGCTAAAGAAAGATTCGGCTTAGACTTAAATGCGATAGCTGAATTTGTTGATTATTTCCATGTGCCGCTTTCGTCGAGGGATTATTTGACTATGTACTGGGTGGACATGCTAGCAAGAGACTTTGCCGCATCATTAAAGAAGCCTGTTGTTTTAGAATTAAGCGCTGAAATGCCAACCGACGAGAAAATGGATGCGCTATTGAAAACGTTAGCTTACGTTTCCAGGCACAAGCTGGATGCAGTGCTTCTTTTAGTGCACGACTCAGAGAACGCTAAACAAATCTGCAGGTTTGCTGTCCAAAACACTGATTTTCGGAGCTGGCTTGAAAAGTACAAGTTTGAGGAAATGAGCCGAATCGTTGATAATTGGGCTAAGATTTACCGAGTTTTCTCCTGTATTCTCTGAGCCGTTGCATGTCAAGGTCTGCGGTTAGTATCGAATCTTCAGGCGCATCGGACACTTCGCCAAGTATGCCCCATGGAGCAATAATTGCGCTTCTTCCACCCCTCATGCTTGAGCACACGTTCCCAACTTTAAGCACAAACAAGCCATTATCCAAAGCAACCTTCTCAGTTAACGGGTGACCCTTAACACTTGGATGAGTACCCATCGCTGCAACTGGAAGGGAAATTATTTCAGCCCCTAAATCGGCAGTTTGTTTTACAAGGTCAGCATCAAACATGTCAGCACAAACCAAAAGACCAATTTTGCCAATATCTGTATTGACGACAACGGGTTGGGCGCCTTTGGCAACGCCAGCTTTAATTTCAGCTTTGATAGGGTTTATCTTTTTGTATTTGGCTAAAAGGGAACCATTTTTCCATAAAGTGCTCGTATTGTAATATTTTCCGCTGTCTTCTTCAAGCACTGTACCGCCGAGAAGATAAATATCAGGTATCTGCTTAGAAATTTCCTCCAGAAAATTCAGGGTTTCTACGCAAGTTTCTTTTGATACACTTTGTGCTGAGATGAAGTCTTCCATGCATCCTGGAACAGTGAAGTATTCTGGGAGAGCGATCAATGCTGGTTTTTGCTTGGCGGCTTTGCGGATTGCTGCTTCGGCTGCTTTTAGATTGTTTTCTAAGGAATTGCGTACTTTCATGTGGAGTAGGCTTGTTTTCAAGAGCATAATCCTCTTTTGAATATGTTTTAGCGGCTGTGTTTATGACTTTCAGTTTTGAACTTTTAAATGTGCTGTTTTGAGGCTAATGGATATTTTTTCGTTATGAGACCTCGTCTGTTCAGTATTTTGCTCACTTTCAACACAGATGTTTATTATTTTTTAGCTTTTGTATGCATACGGATAACCTTTAAATAGTCGATGGATGACAAACAATGTATTGCGAGGGAAAAAAATGACCCTAAACCCATCAGAATACACCAACCTCTTACCAGAAGTAAAAACCTTAGTAAACAAAGTTGTCAAAAAAAACATGGCTGACGGCTTCTTGTTTTCAGCTGGAACAGACACCCAAATAATTGCTTATGAAGCAGTAAAGTACAAACCTGACATTCCATGCCTCACTTTAGCTTTCAAGCATGGAACCCCCAAAGACACCGAATACGTGAAGAAAATGGTTGCTCTCTTAAAGCTTAAACATGAAACCCACCAGTTTGACCGCGAAGAAGTACTCAAATATTACCCAAAAGTTGTTGAAGCACTCAAAAAATTCGACCCTATGGAAATCAGAAACAGCTTACCAGTGTACATTGGTTTAACCATCTTTAAAGATAAAGGAATAAAAAGCGTATTCACAGGCGACGCTTTAGACGAGCTTTTCGGTTACCCATGGCAATTCCACCTGACCGAAAAAGAATTTACACAGAAGCAGCAGGAAATGTGGGCAGAGATGGGTTTCTCTTCATTACCCATGGCAGAGTCTCTTGGAGTGATTATCAAGGCACCTTACATGGATCCCTTGTTTATGGATTGGGCAAAGAAACTACCCATCAAATTTAAGATAAACATGTACAACGGCGTAAAATACAGCAAATGGATTCTTCGCAAGGCATACGAGGACGTGATACCTAAAGATATTATTTGGAGATCAAAAGCGCCACTTGAACAGGGTACAGGAACAGAAACGCTCAGAACATACTTCAACGACATGATTACTGACAAGGATTTTGCAGAGAAAAAGAAGGCAATAAAAGAAAAAGATGATGTGGAAATCCAAGACAAAGAACAACTACTATACTACGAGCATTTCCGCAAGAAGTTTGGCAAACCAAAAGACGTCTTTCCAGACAACGGCGGAATACAGTGCCCAAAATGCAAAAGCTATGTGAAAACAAAGATTCAGTTCTGCAAGATTTGCGGAGCTTACCCAATCTAAATTTTCTTTTTATTCTTTTGTTTGAAAATTCATGCAGTTTCTTGTGAATTTTTTGAGAAAGACTTAATTCTTTATTTTAGTACTTGTGAAAACTACGGGAGGGCATAAAGTTGGCTAGTCTGTCACAATTAAAGTTTGCAATGGCGCTTTCGATTTTCTTATCAGCCTTCATATTTGGTCTTCTCGTTTTTGCAATTGTTTTCTTCTTGCAACTGG
>Ga0208457_1000298_pt1 | contig 55191 bp, 57 predicted proteins | sample June2015DPH_10_1_FD_185513 | JGI IMG/M metagenome (GOLD analysis project Ga0208457, IMG submission 185513) | Peatland microbial communities from SPRUCE experiment site at the Marcell Experimental Forest, Minnesota, USA - June2015DPH_10_150... | ecosystem: Environmental > Terrestrial > Soil >... | reverse complement strand
GGGTCGACACGAGGTCGCTCTTGCGCCTCCGCGGGATCATCTCCTTCTGCTGGGAGTCGAGGATCTTGATCCCGTAGTTGTCCATCGAGGAGAGGAAATCGTCGAAGTCCTCCTGGGAGTCCAGGTCCTCGGTGAAGGTCTTGTCGATCTCCTCGAAGAGCAGGAAGCCCTGCTTCCGCCCCTTGGAGATGAGATGGGAGATTTCGTCCTTGTGGACCTTGATGTCAGGAGACAGGCTGCGCACCTCTTTCGACGGGGTATCGGTTTTGACGCACTCTCATGAGAATTTTTCCCTTCCTAGGCCAGCGACAGGATCTGCTTGGTGATGTCCTGCTTCTGGTAGAGGAGGGCCAGAACCTGCCTCCGATTAATGTACCACCTCTGACGTAAGATTTTCAAGCTTGGGGTTGGTGCCCCGTATCTCACAAAGTTGCCCAGGAGCTATGTGCTTCAGGATATAAACGGAAGTAGAATATTATTGGAGGCCTAAAATGGGCATCATGAAAAACAAGAAGAACCTGTTTAGGGCTCCTGACTTCCGTAGACCTCGGATAACATGAAGAACTATGAGCGCTTGTACCGGGTTTATGACCTCGGCTGGGGTGATTTCGCCCGGCAATATCTGAACCTGATCAACTGGCTGCTCCGTGAACAAGGGATCCGCCAGGCCCGGATTCTGGATATCGCCTGCGGGACGGGCATCCTGGCCATCGCCCTGGCCAAAAGAGGACATCATGTTCACGGCGTCGATGTCTCGCCGAAGATGATTGCCGTCGCCGAGTCAAAATCGGCCGCGATGGCGAATATCTCTTTTGAGGTCCAGGATATGAAGAGGCTTAGGGCCATCGGCTCCTATGACCTCGTGACATGCACGTTCGACGCCCTGAATTATGTCCTTAGAGAGGACGCCCTGAAAGGTCTGTTCGACCGTGTCGCCTCGGCACTTGGGAGATCCGGTCTGTTCGTTTTTGACTCCAATACGACTCACCATTTCGTCAGCCGGGAGGACGGCTCGCTGAGTCAGACGCTGCGTGGGCTGTCATTCGTCCAGCGCTGGCGTTACGATCCGGCCAGGGCGGCGGCGACAACAACCTTTAGGTTTGCCGACGGAGCGACCGAAATCCATCGGCAACGCCCGTATGATCTGCCGGAACTCCGTCGGCTTCTTGCCGCCGCGGGTCTTCGCGTCGTCCATGCCTGGTCCGGGTTCTATAGAAATCCGTTCACGGCCAAGAGCGACAGATTGTTCTGCGTTGCCCAGAAAGCCGGGTAGTTGAATTTATCGACCCGGGTTCGATCCCGTTTTTACATCCTTGACCCGTGAGGCCGGGCCGTAACCCGGGCGCTCCCCAGGCAAACTCGTGACGCTCGACAGGCGCTTCGTCCACCCCAGGCCGGAGCAGGAGAAAAAGGGGACTGACTTCAGGTCCTGTTGACCTCAAGCCGCGCCTGACCAACGGGGCTTTTTTTATATTGCCAGTAAGATTTGCAGGGGTAGGTCAGCTCACGGAGCTTCCAACCTCCTCTTTTCCTCCTCACCTTGCTTCCCGGTACGACGTAACGTTGCGTCCGCAGGTCGCGCACCGACCCTCGAATAACCGTCGATCGCCGAGGTTGACGGTCTCGTAGACCGTAACCTTGGACGAGCAGTGCGGACAGTCGATCTCCTGCACCGGGAGGTTTGCCTTCGCTCGCTCCATCTCCTGTTGGATGTCGGTGAGCCGATCCAGCACGTTTTCCTTTTCGGTCATCTCTTTCTCCCTATGCCTTATTATTGCTTTTGCGATCCTATATTGACCGGCCCCCATTCAATCTACTACCTCTGAACTGAGATTTTCAAGCATTCCAGAGATGCCGCCCGCGTCGCCGCCAAGCACCCCGCGACCCTAGATCGGCGATTCATCCATCCAAAGCCGGAGAGGAAGGAGGAATAAGCCGGCCGTTCCCCTCGGGCGCCAAACCCCGCTTGACCAGCGGGGCTTTTTTTATAATCCTCCAAAAACTTGGGCTGGTCCATGCCAGTCCCTAATTCGGCCCAGGAACGGCCGGCAAAGGCGCGGATTGAAGTGGAGAATGATCAGCGGTAGAATTAGGGCAAGTCAGTCAAGGAGATGGCGATATGACAGGTTTCAACACGAAATCCGATGGGAAGGCTTTTGACGAAGCCACGATTAAAGCCGTCTGGCAAAAGGGAACGCCAGAACCAGGCTATACAGGTTTCCGAAAGGATATCTGCGGTGCGAGTATGCAGAGGACAGATTATGACAAACTAGAACGGTGGGGGTGGGAGATCGATCATATTAAACCGGTCTCAAAGGGTGGCACAGACGACTTAAGCAACTTACAGCCGCTCCAGTGGGAGAACAACAGGCATAAGGGCGATAATTATCCTGGCAAGTTTTGCAAAGTAAAATCGTAAGATTTGCAAACCCTATAGCAATCCCTAGCCCGGCCCGAGGACGGCCAGCAGAGGCGCGGAGAAATGAGGAAAAGGATTGAAAGGGCAGTTCGGCCGGGTTTATGATCGGGGAAAGTCAGTTAGGAGGTGTGAGATGGACCCTTCTGAACGAGCGTCGCATTGGATCAGCAATTCTTTGGCGCCAGTTTTTGATTTCCTGGTTAACGATCTCGGAGAGAAAGGGCATCAGGCGTCACTATCTAAGCAGACCGATCAGGCGCTGACGCTCAGTTTTTCTAAAGAAGGAAACAGGTTCGAATATACGATAGGTTGTATGATAAGACCCACGCCAATCCCGAACTGGCCTGAGGGTCACGTAGATCTTGATTGCTCTTACCGCGTCAACAATACGAAGAGTCCCGTTCAGTTTCGAAGCATCAACGCCAAGTACGATATAGAAGACATCGGCGAGAAAGAGATCGTCGAACATTTCCGCAAGACGTTCCAACGCTGGCTAAGTCGTAGATGATGAGGTGCTGAGGGGAGCCAGAGGCCCCGACGAGCATGGACTCCCCAGCTTGCTCAGCAGGACGCTGGTGAAGGTGGATACGCGCCTCACAGGGGAGAGACGTTGGAGGGGGCGTGGAAGCCTTAGCGGAAAGGGGTGAGCATATGAAAACCGAAACCGAAAACTATGAACTGCTCTTCGGCTCGAACAGGATCATGAAATGTGGTAAGGCCGTGGAACTGGTAGGGAAAGGAATTAACAAGCAGATCATCAGGTTCAGGGAAGGAGAGGACGGAAAGGTGCTGATGGGCTGCACAGTGAGAGATCAATCAGGGAGCATAGTAGCCATAGTAGCCAATAGCCGAGTACAACATGTGGCCCAGGGATACCGAGCCGATGTGACAAGGGAAGGGATCAGGGTAATCAGCGAGGGCATGAGAGAAGTCTGGTTAGAGTTCATCCGGACAGGCCCTAGAACGTTCAAGCTCAACGGGCAGTTCTTCGTGCCTGGATACAGGATCATCGCCTCCGATGAGGGCCTCATGATCAACGGGAACAAGATCAGCCGGTGTACGTTTGAAAGCTGTGGGGCCGCCGTAGGACTGGGGTGAGGTCAGGGAAACTGCCAACAACCACCCAGTAAAGATCATATAGAAAGCCCAGGCACATCTAGCATGGTTCGATAGAGTTAGCGAAAGGAGAGATCAGCATGGAGCATTTTGTGAACCGGTTCATTATCGAGACAAAGAGGGGACCACACTATTACATCAATCTGGACCAGGTCAAGAGGATCGTGGTGGATCACAAGGATGGAAAGAGCACAGCCATCACATTCCACTTCTCTAAGGATGACCAAGTAAGGTTTGACAGGGACGGGCTGGAAAGACCATTGGAGGAGCTGGTCAGGAAACTGATCGAGATCGAAATCCACCCTTGATGTAAAGAACGGGGGCGTCGTAATCGGCGGTAATCGCGCCTCATAGAGGATAGACGTTAGATGGGGCGTGGGAAGTCTCAGCAAATGACAAACCCCACATACAAAGTCGTAGCCGAGAAGAAATTCGGCTTCAAGAAGTTGTTGGAACGACTAATCGGAAAAAGAACTCTTGGACAAGATCAAGTCATCCAAGAGACGCTGAAAGAATGGCCGGAAGACCTCAAGGTCGTAGTTGGCAAAGCGGACGAGGAACTACTTAGTGGAAAGTCAGCCGTCGTAGAGATTGGGGGATTCGATGGGTTAGCCCTAAAGAAAGTGATGGAGACATATAACCAGAAATATGGGAGGTTGCCCCAAGAAATCTACAAGATGGCTCTCGAAGAGACCGCAGGATACTTGAAGGTGGTAATGGAAGGATATGTGAAGAACGGAATCAATACCCTCTCAGAAATTGAGGCGGCGATCATGGAGCGAAGACCATTTGTCGGCCCCCATGCCAAAGGGATTCTAGAAGATAGATACTACAAGATCTATGTTGCTGGTGATTTGATCTACGATGGTAAGGAGGGCGTTTTCGATTGCGAATCGAAGAGGTCCTCGATTTACTCAGCGATACAGGACATGGTGGCACACCACATCTATAACAAGGACGTTAAAACGATAAGAAAAGAATCTCAGTGAAAGGGACCTCATCCCTAAAAAATGGACCAAATCAGGGGGCAGACCCACCGGCAAAAAAACTGTCGCTCCCAATGGACCAAGATCTGGGGAGCAGATCACGGTTTTTTTATTAAGAAAACCGAATAAAGAAAAAGGGCTGGTTTTCTCATCAGGAGATAGAAGAACCAACCCAAATTTTTACTGGTAGGGGGCCGTCAAGACTTTAAGTTACGCTTGAGAAGCTATGGGGCAACCCAAAAGATTTAGGAAAGATCCCCCCCCTGAATTATATCTTCTCAACAGTGATTTTTACTTTGTCGCCCTTTTTCAGGTCTTCTAAGGGCTTGAACGTAACTCCCTTTGCCTTGTCCGAGAAACTAATTTGCAGACGAACGTTCATGTTCTCTGTCTTCTTGACATCACCAGTCATTTCAGATGTACCTTCACCAATTTTTACTGCCATTTTAGGCATCTCCTTTTTGTTAGTCAATAAAGAACGGTCCCTATCTAACTTGAGTATGTTCCTTTCGGGAGCTTATGTCAATTTCTCTGCCAAAAATGAAATAAGTAAGCTGCTTGAATCCAGAAGAGGGAGTGTCAGCTATTCTGCATAAACCCCTTCTTCGCCTTTAAGCACGTTTCTCCAAACAGTCGCCAAAATAGATCATCAACTGGGAGTAATAACTAGTCCGGTCCCCGCGCGAGTGGCGGAAGTCTGTTGGTCTGCCTCTCCCATGCCCGCAGGAGGCCCCTCTCGCGCGAGAAGTCAATACACGAAATAGTCGTGGGCATGGACAAGGTATGGGGTTTTAGGAATTGGTTCAGCTCAACACAAGCGATGTTGGATTTTTCTTATTTGCGTCCTGACCTTGTTGACCCAACATCCAAAGTATATGTAGGGCCAGGAGTTGCTCTAGCCCTGGAATTATTACGAATGACCATCCCAGAATTTCTCCAAGTCAGAGAAATCAAAGAACTGTGCGGAGTATTTGCCAGCGTCGAACACACCTTATGTGAATGGACGAAGTATCTGGAATTTAAACATAGGCTTAGGCCAATGACAGGGAAGTTCAGGTACTATCCCAGGTCGGAATAGAAGAAGGGCAAGCCCGGCCTAACCAATGGAGCCTTTTTTTATCCCAATAAACTATCTCGCGTTATTGCCGAATGGTTAGGTTCTCAGACACGGGGAAGAAACTGGAGGGGATTTTTGGGGATATTTTGTAGTTGCGGTCCTACAATTCTCTTTATAGTCGGACCTAACTCTATTTTAAGTTTGTCCTTGATTCTTGTTATATTTCAGTATTTTCTTTTGAATATCATGCTTAAGATTTGCCATATCAATTTTCCCACTCGATATTGCCTTGGCAAACATCCTTTTTAAACGTCCTTCAGCATAGCTCTTTATCTTATCGTTCTTTACCTCATTTAGTATGTAGTGAGCAATAACTCCAAGCGTCTTATACGACAACTGGGTTAAAACCATGTGGTTCTTAATTTGTGCCTTATAAGGCGTTTCATCATCACGCTGTTCAATACTTATTTTATTTTCATTTAGGTGTTCTTCGCTTAACAAAACGAAGAAAGCTGCTTCAAGATGGTCTCCTCTTGAAATAAACGCGAGAACCGCCTCATCAACATAATCTTCAGATTCAATTTTCCAAACTGATAGGGTATTCCCAGATGTTTTCAGGCAGAGCGTAATTGCATCTGCTGATATTTCATCATTGTCGATAAATTCTTTTTGTCTCCATTTCCCAATGTCAATCTTCCTTAGAAGGAGCGACATTTAAATCCTCTTTTAAGTAAAAAATAACCTCGTCAACATAATCTCTAACCCACTTGTCTGCGAACTTAAGTTCTGATCTGAGTATTGATAAATATTTGAGGCTTTCTATTGAACCCCAACTCTCAAATGCCCTAATGGCAGCTTCTTGGACTTCGGCGTTTTTATGATTTAGAACTAACGCTGCCATAGTAGGCCCTTGAGGAGATATCGCCTGATAGTCAATTCGGCTAATTATCCGGAGAATATTTGTTAACACTGGTACATTTGAAAAATAATCGTTATAAAGCGAATTTAGCCATTCTTTGGTCAAACTTGGGTTCGTAGCTAGCCATTCAGCTACAAAAGTATCTGCTCTATTTTCGACACCATATTCGAATATTTCTGTTTCAAATAAATAAAGAAGATCATTTATGAAGTCTTTCTTATAATTCTCAAATTTGTTTTCATATAGACTAATCTGTTCTATTACTGAAGGAATAACGCTCTCGTAATTTCCATATAAAAAAGGGCTTTTGACAGATACTACGTTAGGTGCATTGCTCCACCAATCAATACTAGACTCAGCTAAGGTACTTGGCCAAACAGGCTGTTGTCCAACGTAATTTGGATATCCAACATATTCTGCATTGGTGGGAGAAAATCCACCCAATTCATCTAATGGTTTCCAAAGGGAACTAATATTATCAGGTACCATAATAGGATATGACCCAACGGTAATAGGTCCTGGGACATCGGAGTAGATATTCTCCAAGATATCTATAGAACCGCCTGAAGTTGGCACTGCTGGCCGGGAATCAGTAGTTGCCTGGCTTTCCTTAGCGGGTTCTTCTTTTTTGGCCCGTTTTATTAGATTTCTAATAAACTTAAACACTGATGAACTCCGTGATAGATTTTAACAAATCAGAGTGCATCACTTGGGCTATATCATAGAAAGCCTTAACGTGGGGAAACTCAAATCTGCATTCGGAGGTAGTAGATACGGTGTTTATATCCAATGTCACGAAAATTCTGTCAAACGACATTGATTGGTCCTTTACTTGAAAATCGCCTTTTCTGCGTTGCAGGATGCATGCAATATTAAGCGGTTCTATTAATTTAGCGAACTCCTTCTCAATTCGTGCCGTTGATTTCCAATCCCAATCAAACGGAGGGTTCTCTTTATAAAACGAAGGTTGATTAAACAGAGTTTCATTGATACTAGAAAGTTTAGGCTCAGTCATTTCACCCAATAAGTAGGTTGTTATAAGAGCAAGCCGATGAGCTTTTTTCGGATATTTTTCATATATCTTTGCGAAAAAAGACATGGCTTCTGAACAATAAACATCAAGTTCTCCCAGGTTATCCCCTTTTAGATCAATAGGTATTTTTTCTATATCGATCTTCTGAGAAGCAATACCTATATTCCATTCTTCGTTTTGACTCATCAAACGCAACCGCGGTTGAGGATGAAGGATTGGAGGCATAATCTCTTGAAATGTGCCAGAAATGAAACCATGTTCCTTGAGTTGCCCCACAAGAGTAAGCACGGTCTCTGTATTTGGAGTAATATCCTTGGCATCTAGAAATATTGATGCTTGGTATTTGAATTTAACATCTATCATAATGTGTCACCCTCCAAATTAGTTAGTCACACGATGATGCCTCAGGTAAGAGGAGACTTTTGGATTATTTTTGGCCTGCTAACATCTTGGTTTTAAGCCGTTTTTGGCTCTTTTAAAATGATAATAGGCTATCATTTCATTTGTGTCAAGGAGGCTAAACCCAGGCCCAGGGCTCGCCCCTGGTTAGAGCGGGACATTAAGCGGATGTTGGCCTCATAGATAGGAGATGCTTGAGGAGGTGTGCCATTCTCATGCGGTTTAACTATCGGCGTTGATTACGTGTCCTCGTCTTGAAGATTCCTCTTGTTTTTTACAGAATGATGTGATTAGAATTATTAATAATACCTTTGAGAATTGAGGGTCAGATGGAATCAGCAATAACCTTATATGGCTATTTGTTGCTAACATTCCTTGGCATTATCATTCCTCTTCTAGGAATTCTTCTTTCCCTTTTTAGAGAAGGTATTGAGCAACTGTCTGCTCAATATAAAAACCAAAAAAGCAATAGTGATAAAAACCTGCTCGAGCAAATGAAGAAACAGAGTGAGTCAGGTCAGGCTAATATTCCTGAGATACAAGAAAGCATCCTTGAATTAAAAGCTATCAAAAAGACCGCTGATAAAAGGCTATCTTACTTAGACCCGAAGAAACAGTTATTAAGGTTGTTCTTATTTTTGTTTATAGCGTTTCTATTGACGTTAACGGCGCTGCTAATAAAAGATAATCTCCTTATTAAAGGAGCGGCTGTTGCTCTGAGTTTATTTTTTTTCTCTAGTACTCTATACATCCTATGGAAGTCATTGGGGATATTGGTTGAAGTAAAAGAAACCATTGATACACATAGGGGAGAACGCGAATCAAAAGTAATTGAACTACTGTCATCATCAGTATCCGGTGTCTATCTAAAAGATATTTATCCTCAGATAAATGGCAAAAACATTAATAATGATAAAACACAGATAGATTTAACTCTCAATGTTAAAACTATGTTGAAAATCGCAATCGACAATAGCGAAAAGAAGATGGCGAAAAGTGTAGAGATAGGCTTCATATTTCCAAGAGAATTTTTGATAGAAAAAAGTGATAGTTATTCTATTTATACCGGAGAAGACGGCAACCAGGTCGTGCGTTATAAGACGGAGCAAATTCAGGGGATTACATTACAACTATTCCCGGCTTTAGTACTTAATCCAATGAAAGAAGGAGATTTCATAGTTCGGACATTTATAAAAGCCGAAAACATTGAAGCCAAATACTATATTGTACTTTTTAAGGTAAAGAAATAAGAATTCCCCTCCCCATATAAATAGTTTTCCCCCTCTCTTGTCTACTTCGGAATAAAAACGCAGTATAATATATGCTGGTGTTATGAGAACAAAGAAAGAGAAACGGCCGTATAAGGCTCTTGACGCCGAAAAGGACAGGGACCAATTGACGAGGACGGAAAAGCAAATCCTCCAAGAAGTGTTAGAAGATTCTTCCCCTGGCCTCGATAAACTCGCTGACCTAGTTAAAACCCTCAAGGACGCAAAGAAGAAGAAAAAATGAACGATAGTGCTGTCCTCTGGATTCGCGTCTCCTCGGAAGGGCAGTCCCACGGTTATTCGCCTGACTCGCAGGAACGGCTTTTGAAGGACGCAGCGGCGAAATACGACGTGCTCGAAACCTACCGGATTACCGAATCCGCGAAGGTCTCCGAGAACCGCCGCCAGTTCAAGGAGATGGTAGAGTTCGTGAAGGCGAACGCTGTGGGGCACATCGTTGCCCTCTCGCAGGACCGGCTTGGACGCGGCTACAAGGATTTCTACACAATTCAGAGTTTGATTGATGACAACGACGTGTCAATCGAGCTTGTGGAGCCGAACAAATCGATTAACCAGCGCTCCTCCATCGCCGACAGGTTTATGTTTCAGGTAATGGCGGCCTTGGCTGAGGCCGACAACCGAAAACGCGCCGCGGACACGCGCAGAGGAATGGAGGAAAAGGCGCGACAAGGCGGAGTGCCGCACCTGGCTTCGATCGGATATCTGAACGCGCCGGACCCCGCGGACCCCAAGGGAGAGAGGAAAATAGTCGTTAAGGACGAGGCCAGGGCGCCGTTGGTGGTCTGGGCCTTCAAAACATATGAGAAGGGCGGCTACTCGCTGGCGACCCTCCGCGACGAGCTCAACCGCAGGAAACTGACTACGAAGTCAGGCCGACCTATTTCCATCCACGGCCTCCAGGTGATTTTGGGCAATCGTTTCTACCTCGGAGAATTCAAATGGAGCGGAAAAACCTGGCCTGGGACTCACGAACCATTGATAAGTCCTGAACTGTTTGACCAGGTTCAGGCGCGCCTCCACGCCAACCGCACATACAGCAAACCAGCCGCGAAAAAGTGGTTTCCGTTCAAGAAGTTTTTACGGTGTGGTTACTGCCACTCCGCCATTTGCGGAGAGGAGAAATCGGGCCGGCACGACAAGGGACTTTACCATTATTACAGGTGCACTTACGCCAGGCTGAGGCAGGACCGAAACTGGTACAAGAAAAAATTTGGAACGAACCTGTGTCCCCAGAAACGTTGGACCGAGGCCGAAATCGGCCGCCTCATCGAGGACGCGATGGGGAAATTCTACGTGGACGACTTTATCGCTGAAAAAGTGCGGGAACGGTTGAAGACGGCCCACGTCGAAGAAGAGGCTTTCGAAAGGAAGGAATCGCGTCGCCTATTGTCGGAACAGACCAGGAAGAAGAACCACCTCGATTTGCTATACCAGGACCGCTTGGACGGAACCATCACTAAAGAGGAATATATGGAAAAGGCGGCCGCCATCAAGGCAGAACTTGACCGAATCCAATTGGACATGGCGAAACTCAACACCAGGAATTTCCATTATAAGGAGCAGGGCAGCCAGGTGCTGGAACTTCTGAAGGGGATGAAGGACGTCTACCACAACGCCGACCTGAAGGGCAAGGAGAAAATCCTCGAGGTCATGCTCGACCACATCACCCTCAGGGACGAGCCGTTTTTCTACTGGCAGCCGCCCTTCGACACCCTATTCGACCTCGGGGAACTGTTTCTAACTAAAAAAGAGTGGGGTGAGTGAGGGGATTTGAACCCCCAACATTCGGATCCACAGTCCGATGCTCTAACCAGGTTGAGCTACACTCACCGCCGTTTGGAGGGACACAATTGTCCCATCCTTGGGGATTGTTGTCAATATAAGGAGGGGATAGTCAGCCCTTCTGCCCCTCGATGAGGTCGAGGACGTCCTCGGAATCCCTCCAGCCCGGCCGGACCTTGACGTGAAGGTCCAGGTAGACCTTGGTCCCGAGGATCTCCTCGATCTCGCGGCGGGCCTCGATGCCGACCGTCTTGATGAGCCGGCCCTGCCGGCCGATGACGATCGCCCGGTGGTTGTCCTTCTCGACGAAGATCGAGGCCCGGATGTGCGTCAACGGCCGGCTCTCGCCGGGCTTTTTCCAGTCGTCCTGTTCCTTCCTCTCGATCGTCTCGATATAGACCGCCGTCACGAAGGGGAGCTCCTCCTTCACGTATTTCAGGATCTTCTCCCGGATGATCTCGGCCAGGAGGAAGTGCTCGGACTGGTCCGAGATCTCCTCGTCGGAGTAGAGCTTCTCTGCGGTGGGCAGGGCTTCATAAATGAGATCTTCCAGGACGTCGAGGTTGATCCCCCGCAGGGCCGAGACGGGGATGATATCCTTGAAGGGCAGCAGGCCCTTGTAGTGGTCGATGACGGGCAGGATCGTGTCTTTCCGGACGGCGTCGACCTTGTTGATGAGCAGGAAGATGGGCGTCGTCACGCGCCTGAGCGTCTCCAGGACGTACTCGTCCCCGTGGCCGAATTTCTGGGTCGCGTCGATGAGGAGGCAGATGACGTCGGACGTCTCGAGGGCGGAGGTGACGAAATTCATCATCCTCTTGTTGAGGGTGTGGAGGGGCTTGTGGATCCCGGGGTTGTCGATGAAGATGATCTGGCCCTTCCCGGTCGTCTTGATGCCCAGGATGCTGATCCGGGTCGTCTGAGGCTTGTCGGAGACGATGGCGATCTTCTGGCCCATCATGGCGTTGAGAAGGGTGGATTTCCCGGTGTTGGGACGGCCGACGAGGGCCACGGTGCCCGTCTTGAAGATTTTCTTTTCCGCGGCCCTCTTCCGGGCCGGCTTGGTCCCCGTGGCCTTCTTCGGCTTGTCCCCGACGGTCGAGGCTTTTCTCGGCATGGCTTCCCCTCTGCCTTTCTCAGGCTTTCCGGATCCTCAGCTTCTTGATCTTTCTCTGGTCGACGTCCAGGACCTCGACGCTCAGCCCCTTGACCGTCAGGGTCTCCCCCTTCTGGGGCAGCCGTCCCAGGCTATGGGTGATGAGCCCCCCGACCGTGATGAAATCGTCCTCGGCGAGCTCGACATCGAACAGCTTCTCGAGCTCTTCGACCTCGGCCGCCCCCGAGACCGTGAAATCGAGGGGCCCGTTGCCTATGATCTGGGCCTCCTCGGTGTCGTACTCGTCCTGGATCTCGCCGACGATCTCCTCGACGACGTCCTCCATCGTGACCAAGCCCGAGACCCCGCCGTGCTCGTCGACGACGACGGCCAGCTTCTGCTTGGCTTTCTGGAACTCCTTGAGGAGCCCGGAGACGGCCATGGATTCCGGGACGAACGCCACCGGCCGGACCAGGGCCTCGATGGGCTGGGCCTTGTGTATCTCGTCGGTGTACTCGAGGAGGTCCTTGGCCATGACGACCCCCTCGATGTTGTCGAGCCGGTCCTTGTAAACGGGGATGCGGGAGTATTTCTCCCGGATGATGAGGTCCTTGAGGTTGTCGATGGTCGCGTCCTTCCGGATGCAGACCATGTTGACCCGGGGCGTCATGATCTCGCGGACGACGGTGTCGCCGAACTCGACGACGCTCCGGAGGAGCTCGTCCTCGCCCTTGTCGATGATCCCTTCCTCCGTGGCCTCGTCGATGAAGGTCTCGATCTCCTCGTCCGTGGCCTCCCGCCCCTCTTCCCGGTCCTCCCGCTGTTCCTCGCGCTCGACGAGGTTCTGGGACAGGGCCAGGACGGGGGCGCCGAGGGCCCGGACGAGCGGGAAAGCGGGGAGGAAGACCTTCAGGACGGCGTTCTTGCCGAGGGAGTTGAAGAGGCGGGGGAGGTAGTCGAAGAAAATAGTATAGACGGCGAGGACGGCCAGGAAAAACCAGAGGGGCCAGAACCGGAGGCGCGGGAAAAAGGCGAAGAGATCGACGAGGAAGACGAGGAGGAGGATATCCCTGAGGTATTCGACGGCGATCCTGGTCCCGTCGAAATCGCGGAGGATTCCGGCCCGGTAGCCTTTCTCCCGGTCTTCGAGGAACCGGCTGAGCGAGATCTTGGAGAACGAGCCGAGGCAGACATGGAAGAGGGAGAAGAGCCACACGGCCAGGAAGCTCAGACCGAGGCCGGCCGCGCTGACGGCGTCCATCGTCATGACAGGTACAGCCTGTGCACGGCCCGCTCCTCTTCCTCGATGCCCGCGGCGTGGTCGTAGCCGAGGAGATGAAGGAAGCCGTGGATGGCGAGGAGCTTGAGCTCCCGCTCGAGGCCGTGGCCCTTCTCCCGGCCTTGGCGGAAGGCTACCGGGACGGAGATGACGATGTCGCCCAGGTAGAACCGGCCGTCGGCCCCCTTTTCCCCGAGGGGGAAGCTGAGGACGTCGGTGGGCCTGTCCTTCCTCATGAATTTCCGGTTGAGCGTCCGGATCGCTTTCGTCCCGACGAAAGCCAGGGTGACCTCCGGGCCCGCGAGGCGGTAGCGGGCGACCAGGTCTTCGAGCAGGCGCTTAAACGCCCTGGTCCGGACCGGGTGTTTTTTCTGGCGGTTGATGATCTCGATCATTTTTCTTTTTCCGTGGCCGGGCGGGTCTCCGGACTTTCTTGGGCTCGAAATCGAACCCGGGGTACTCGACCCGCGGGTGATAGACGGCGAAGAGGACGGTCAGGAAGGCGGAGGCAACGGCCCGGAGGTCCCGGAGCGAAAAATCGCAGTCGTCGAGCTGCCCGTCCTGGAGGGAGGTGTTGAAGATGTCCGTGATGACCCGCTTGAGGTTGTCCTTGGTCGGAGAGCGCAGGCTCCGCGAGGCGGCCTCGACGGAATCGGCCAGCATGACCAGGGCGGCCTCCTTTGTCTGGGGCGGCGGTCCAGGGTAGCGGTAGCTCTCCTCGCCGACCGTCTGCTGGTCGGGGTCGTAGGTCTGCTTGGCCTTGTTGTAAAAGAAGCGGACCAGGGAGTTGCCGTGATGCTGCTCGATGATCTCCCGGAGGGCCCGCGGCAGCTTCAGCTTCTTGGCGACCTCCGCGCCCTCCTTGACGTGGTTGATGATGACCAGGGTGCTCATGGCGGGCGTCAGGTCCTTGTGCAGGTCGAATCCCCCCGTCCGGTTCTCGATGAAGTACTCGGGCATCTTGGTCTTGCCGATGTCATGGTAGAGGGCCCCGGCTTTGGCCAGCTGGGCATCGAGGCCGAGCTCCTCGGCGCCCTTCTCGGCGAGGGTTGCCACGATGAGCGAGTGATGGTAGGAGCCGGGCGCCTCCTGGGACATCTCCCGGAAGACGGGGAGGTCCGAGTTCGTCAGCTCCAGGAGCTTGCTGGCCGTGATGAACCCGAAGGCCGTCTCCACGGCCGGAAGGAGGAGGAAGGCCAGGGCCCCGCTGATGATCCCTCCGATGAGCCCCATGAAGACCTCGGCGGAGAACGGGCCGAGGCCGCTCCTTTTCTCGACGAGATGGACGATGAGGATGACGGCGGCGTTCGCCGGCGGGATGAGCAGAAAGCCGGCCCGGAGCGTCGCCGCCCGCTGACTTTTCCTGAAGTACCTGACGCCATAGATGGCGGCCATCCCGCCGACCAGGCAGAACAACATGATGTAGAAATTGGCCCCCAGGAGGTAGCCCGCGGCCAAGCTGTTGAGAAGGGCGTAGCTGAGGCCCAGCTGGTCGGACAGGAGATAGGCGAAAATGAGGGTCCCGACCTGGAACGGGATCGCGTAATGATAGGTTTCGATCTGGGCGAAGGAGTTCGAGCTGATGGAACCGCTGATCGTCGCCGCCAGGAGAAGCGAGATCTTGTAGAGGGAGAGGCTCGCGACCAGGAAGATGCCCGTCATCCGGAAGCTCTTCTCCGCCTGGTCTTTTTTATGGACGAGCATGACGTAGCGCCAGAGGGCGAGGAGGAGCAGGGTGAAGAGCAGGAAGCTGCCCCCGAAATCGGGAAGCCAGCTCGACCTCCGCTGGAGCCTCTGGTTGTAGAGATCGAGGATCCTCACCGCCTCGGGGCCGGCCTCGTCGCCCTTGCGGATGATGACCCGGCCCTTCTTGATCGTATTGGTCACGGTGGCGATGCGGGCCCGGGCCTGGGACTTCCGGTTCTCCGTCTCGATCTTGTTGTAGGTGATGTTGGGCGTGAGGAAGATCTGGGCCAGGCTCGTGAGGAGGGCCTTGGTTTTCTGGGGGATGTCGATCTTAGCGACCTCTTCCGAGAACTGCTCCTCGCTTTCTTTGAGGTCCAGGATATCACCGACCTTGACCGTTCTTTCCCCGTCCTGGATGGCGAGGAGAGTCAGGCCGCGGTCCTGTTCGCCGTGGATGAAAAGGTTCTTGGAGAGGATGATCCCCTGGCCGAAGATCTTCGCCGAGATGCCGACCATGGTCTCTTCGAGCTCCTTCGGGAACTTCAACCGGACGAGGCCCGAGACATCCTGGGGGTCGAGGTCGATCCCCAGAAGGTCCAGGACGGAGGCCCGGAGCTCCTCGGACCTCTGGCCGGACGGGCTTTTCTGGACCCAGGCCCAGCCCATGACAAAGAGGCGGTGGATCTTATCCTCCGTGTTGGCGAAGACGTTGGGGTCGAAGGTGTAGACGGGCAGGACCGCGTTCTCCGCCCCGGCCCTCAACCGGTTCGTGGCTTCGATGTCCTGAACGCTCAGGTCGAAGGGGGCCACGGTGTCGGAAGGCGAAATCTCGCCGACGGCCAGGCTGGTCAGGCTCCGGCGGGGAAGGTAGGACAGGAATAGGGAGATCAGGGTGACGGTCAGGACGAGGAACGTCCAGCGGCTCTTGAGGAACCTCTCGAGAGGGGAGACCTTCTTTTCTTCCTGGGGCGGCTCGACGGGCGCCTTCCTGGGCTGGATCTCGGCCCCCTTGAAAAGCTTGATCTTGTCGAAGGATATCAGGCTCATGGAGGACTCAGTCCGGCCCGGCCTCCGCCTTCTGGTAGGCCTTGATGATCTTCTGGACCATGGGGTGGCGGACGACGTCCCGCTCGTTGAAATAGACGAAGCCGATCTCCTTGAGGGGGGAGAGGATCTTGATGGCCTGGAGGACGCCGGACTTCCGGGGCTGGGGGAGGTCGATCTGGGTGATGTCGGCCGTGATGACGAGCTTGCTGTCGAATCCGGTCCGGGTCAGGAACATCTTCATCTGCTCCCGGGTCGTGTTCTGGGCCTCGTCGAGGATGATGAAGGCGCTGTTCAGGGTCCGGCCCCGCATGAAAGCCAGGGGGGCGATCTCGATGATCCCCTTCTCGATGAGCCGGGTCGCCTGGTCATACTGGGAGAGGTCGAACAGGGCGTCGTAGAGCGGCCGGAGATAGGGGTTGATCTTCTGGGCGAGGTCGCCGGGCAGGAAGCCCAGTTTTTCGCCGGCTTCGACGGCCGGCCTGGTCAGGATGATCCGGTTGACGATCTTGTTCTGGAGGAACGAGAGGGCCATGGCCATGGCCAGGTAGGTTTTTCCCGTCCCCGCCGGGCCGATCCCGAAGACCAGGTCCTGGCTCTTGATCGCCTGGATGTAGGCCTTCTGGTTGAGGCTCTTGGGGCTGACGGACTTCCGGGACAGGTTCAGGGGCTCGGAGGGAGAATAATGCTCCAGGGCGGTCGCCGTGCCCTCCTCCAGGAGGTCGAGGGCGATCAGGAGGTCCTCTTCTTTCAGGTGGTGGCCCCTGTCCGCGAGCTCGCCGATCTTCTCGAAATAACGCCTGGCGAATTCGACGTTTTTCCCCTCTCCGTCGATGATGATCTGGTCCCCGCGGAGGCCCAGGCTGACCCCCAGCCGCCCCTCGAGCTTCTTGAGGTTCTTGTCGAGGACGCCGGGAAAGACGGAGCCGGCCGTGCCGGGATGGGTTATCTTTTCCATGGGTTGCTTTGCGGGGGAGGGGGGTCTTCGGTTTCAGCCATTATCAGGGGATTATAAACACTAAACCGCCTCTCTTGTCAAGCCGGCCCCCGAGGGCGCCAAACAACCCCCTTTGGTCCTGGAAACCCCAAAAGGGCTGAAGATCCACGCACTTACGTCCGTGGGATCCAACTTTCGCAGGCATTGGAGCGCCTGCACCGTTCGTGGAATCCCACGAACGGGGTTGAAAAAAAGGCCCGCCTGGTATATAAATCTCTTCTGCTTCCGGCGGCGGCCCCGCCGCCCCGGGGGCCGCAAGGAGACACCATGGACAAAGAGTTCACGACGGTGACCATCCCGACCTCTCTCCATAAGAAGATCAAGGAATTCATCAAGGGGACAGAATACGGCTCCGTTGCGAGCTACGTCACGAAAGTCCTCCGGGAGAGCCTCTCCAAGGGAGAGCCGGCGACGGAGGCGTTCACCAAGGACGAGGAAGAGAAGGTCAAGGAGAGGTTGAAGGCCTTGGGATATATCGATTGATCCCCGCCCGGGGGCAGACCCGTTTTTTTCCGCGTTCAGCCCGACGATCAGGACAACTTCAAGGAGGAGACCATGATCCAGCCCCACGGCGGCAGGCTCGTCGAAAGGGTCCTCAGAGGCGAAAAGAAGGATAAGACCCTGGCCCTGGCCGGAGGCCTGCGCAGTCTAACTATTGACCCGGAGCTTGTCTCGGACGTCGAGAATGTTGCCATGGGCGTGTACAGCCCCCTTGAGGGGTTTATGGGGCCGGAGGATTTCCGGAACGTCCTCAACGGGATGCGCCTCGCGAACGACCTGCCCTGGACGATCCCCATCGTCCTCGACGTGGACCGGGAGGCGGCCGCCGGCCTGAAAACAGGGCAGGAGCTCGTCCTCCGGGCGGAGGACGGCCGGCCCGTGGCCCTCATGCGGTTCGACGGGGCTTACGGGTTCGACAAGGAGGAAACGGCCGAAAAAATTTTCGGGACGACGGACCCCGCCCATCCCGGGGTGGCCAAGGTCCGGGCGATGAAAGACGTTCTCCTGGCCGGCCCCGTCGACCTCCTCGAAGCGACCCCGACGCCCTTCGACCGGTGGAAGCTCAGCCCCAAAGAGACGCGGGTCCTGTTCAAGGAAAAGGGCTGGCGGACGGTGGTCGGCTTCCAGACGAGAAACACTCCGCATATCGGTCACGAGTATGTCCAGAAGGCCGCGCTGACGTTCACCGACGGCATCTTCATCAACCCCGTCATCGGGAGGAAGAAGAAAGGGGATTTCAAGGACGAAGTCATCCTGGCCTCCTACGAGGAGCTCATCCGGCATTATTACCTGAAGGAGCGGGCGGTCATGGCCATCCTCCAGATGGAGATGCGGTACGCCGGCCCCCGCGAAGCCATCCACCACGCCGTCATCCGGAAGAACTTCGGCTGCACCCATATCATCATCGGCCGCGACCACGCCGGGGTCGGGAGCTATTACCAGCCCTACGCCGCCCAGGACATCTTCGAGGAGTTCCCGGACCTGGGCATCGTGCCGCTGTTCTTCAGGTCCTTCTACCATTGCCGGAAGTGCGGCTCCGTGGTCAACGAGAAGATCTGCCCCCACCCGGCCTCCGAGCAGATCCAGTTCAGCGGGACGAAGATCCGGGACATGCTGGTCAAGGGCGAGGTCCCGCCCCCCGAGCTGATGCGGCCCGAAGTGGCCAAGGTCATCATGCAGTTCAAGGACCCCTTCAACGAATAGCGGGGGAGGACGGGAGGTCATGCCATGAACGGAAGAAAAGTCCTCATCGTCGGGCTGGACTGCGCGGCGGCGGAGATCGTCTTCGGTCGCAGCGCCGAGCTCCCCGTCCTCAAGAGCCTCATGGACCGGGGAGTCTCGGGAAAGCTCAGGAGCTCGGACCCGCCGATCACCATCCCGGCCTGGATGGTCATGGCGACCGGCCTCGACCCCGGGCGTCTGGGCCTCTACGGCTTCCGCCACCGGAAGGGCTATTCCTACGACAAGATGTGGATCGCCAACTCCCTCGCGGTCAGGAAGAAGAAGCTTTGGGACTACATCGGCGAGCAGGGGGGAAAAAGCACCCTGGTCAGCGTCCCGCCGAGCTACCCGGTCTACCCCGTTGCCGGCAACATGATCTCCTGCTTCATCACCCCTCCGGGGCCGGGCAAGGAGTACACCTTCCCCCCTGCCCTCAAGAGCGAGATCGAGGAGCGGTTCGGCCCTTACATCTTTGACGTCGTCTTCCGGACCGAGGACCGGGACCAGATCCTCGCCGAGATCTACGCCATGACCGAGAAGCGGTTCGAGGTCATGGAATGGCTCATCGCCGAGAAGCCCTGGGACCTCTTCATGTTCGTCGAGATCGGCGTCGACCGGGTCCACCACGCCTTCTGGAAATTCATGGACCCGGCCCATCACCTTCATGAGCCGGGGAACAGGTATCAGAACGCCATCATCGATTACTACAAGTTCCTCGACGCGAAGGTCGGGCGGCTCATCGCCCGGGCGGGGGACGATACGGTCGTGCTGGTCGTTTCCGACCATGGCGCGAAACGGATGAAGGGCGCCTTCTGCATCAACGAGTGGCTCATCGAGCAGGGCGATCTTGCGGTCAAAGAGCGCCCGGGGAAGCCGACGAGCCTGGACGACCTGCCGATCGACTGGGCCAAAACGAAGGCCTGGGCCTGGGGCGGCTACTACGCCCGGGTCTTCCTCAACGTCGAGGGCCGCGAGCCCCAGGGCATCATCCCTCCCGAGGACTACGAGAAGGAGCGGGACGCCCTCATCGAACGGCTCCTGGCGATCCGCGGGCCCAACGGAGAACCCTGGGCGACCAAGGTCATCAAGCCCCAGGGATATTACGAGGAGCTCGAAGGGGAATACCCGGACCTCATGGTCTATTTCGATGACCTCTACTGGCGGTCGGCGGGGACCCTGGGATATGGGACGAAATACCTGCCCGAGAACGACACCGGGCCGGACGACGCCGTCCACGCCCAGGAGGGCATCTTCATCCTGTCCGACCCGAGGGTCCGGACAAAGAAGACCATGAACGCTGATATCCTGGATATCGCCCCCACGGTCCTCGATCTCATGGGGATCCCTCGGCCGGAGGGCCTGAAGGGCAAGGTCATCCCCAGGCCACAGTCTTGAAATGGGCGGCAGAACGCGGAGCTGACGAAAACGCAAAGGAGCTCGACAACATGTGCCAAGAACAGATCGGATTCACCCTGTGGTTCACCGGCCTGCCCTGCTCGGGCAAGACGGCCGTGGCCAACCGGGTCGCCGCGATCCTCAAGGACCGCGGCCTCAGCGTAGAGCGGCTGGACGGCGACGTCGTCCGCCAGGACCTGACCCGCGACCTGGGGTTTTCCAAGAAGGACCGGGACGAAAACATCCGCCGGGTGACGTTCGTGACGAAACTCCTGTCCAGGAACGGGGTCGCCGTCCTGACGTCATTCATCTCCCCCTATCGGGAGATGAGGGACCGGGCCCGGCGCGAGGTCACGAACTTCGTCGAAATCTATGCCAAATGCCCGGTCGAGGTCTGCATGGAGCGCGACATCAAGGGGATGTATCAGAAGGCCATCCGGGGCGAGATCAAGGAGTTCACCGGGGTCTCGGACCCCTACGAGGAGCCCTTGCACCCAGAGATCGTGCTCGAGACCGGCAAGGAGACGCTGGAGCAAAGCGTCCAGAAGGTCATCACGAAGCTCGGCGAATTGGGCTATCTTTAGGCGGGGCCGGAGTTGACCCGGCCGCGAAATCCCGTATAATCGGGCTTCGGCCGAGGAGACACAGAGAAGGGAGCCATGGCGATTTATCTCGTGACCGGCGGGGCGGGCTTCATCGGCTCGCACATCGTTGAAGCCCTGGCCAAAAAGGGAGACACGGTCCGGGTTCTGGACAATCTGCTGACGGGGAAAAAGGAGAACCTGGCCCCCTTCCTCGACCGGGTCAAGTTCATCGAAGGAGACATCCGGGACCTCGAGACCTGCCGCCGGGCCGTCGCAGGAGCGGACCACGTCCTTCATCAGGCGGCCCTGCCTTCCGTCCCTCGTTCGGTCGAAAATCCTGTCCTGACGCACGAGATCAACGTCACGGGCACCCTCAACCTGCTCGTCGCGGCCCGGGACGCCGGCGTCCGGAGCTTCGTCCTGGCCTCCTCTTCCGCCGTCTATGGGGATGAGCCGAGCGCCTTGAAGCTCGAAGGGAAGGAGGGAAGACCCCTTTCGCCGTACGCCATCCACAAGCTCGTGGGCGAAAAGTACGGAGAAGTCTTCCACGACATTTTTGGGGTCAAAACTGTCGCCCTCCGCTATTTCAACGTCTTCGGGCCCCGGCAGGACCCGGCCTCCCAATACGCGGCGGTGATCCCGCTCTTCATCACCAAAGTCCTTCAGGGCGAATCCCCGGTGATCTACGGCGACGGCGAGCAATCGCGAGATTTCATTTACGTGAGGAATGTCGCCGAGGCCAACCTCCTGGCGGCGCAGTCCGACGCGGTGGGCGGGGAATCCATCAACATCGCCTGCGGCGAGAGGCGGACCGTCAATGCCCTCCTTGCGGCCGTGAACGAGGTCCTCGGGACGGACATCCGGCCGGTTTACGCCGACCCGAGGCCCGGCGACATCAAGCACTCGACCGCCGACATCGGCAAGGGCCGGCGCCTCATGGGCTACAAGCCCGGCGTTTCTTTCATGGACGGTCTCAAGGAGACCATAGCATGGTTCAAGAAAAGGAGCTGAGATCATGAATTCCGAAGCCTCGAAGCTGCTCAAGAAGATCGAGAGGAAGGAGGCCAAGATCGGCGTCATCGGCCTGGGCTACGTCGGCCTGCCCCTCATCAAGACGTTCCTCCAAAAAGGTTTCACCGTCACTGGTTTTGACATCGACCTGAGGAAGATCGACCTGCTCAACCGCGGCAAGAGCTACATCCGCCACATTTCGGCGGCCGAGGTTAAGGGCTTCCTGGCCGGGAAAAAATTCGGGGCCACGGCGGACTTCCGTCGCCTCCGCGCCATGGACGCCATCCTCATCTGCGTCCCGACGCCTCTCGACGGGCACATGAACCCCGACCTGTCCTACGTCCTCAACACGACGGTCACGGTCGCCGAGCATATCCGCCGGGGCCAGCTCGTCGTCCTCGAGAGCACGACGTACCCCGGGACGACCGACGAGGAGATGCTCCCCATCCTCGAGGCCGGCGGCCTCAGGGGTGGCCGGGACTTTTTCCTGGCCTTCTCGCCCGAGCGCGAGGATCCTGGGAACAAGAATTTCTCGACGGCCACGACCCCCAAGGTCGTCGGCGGCCTGACGCCCGACTGCCTCCGGCTGGCCAAGGCGCTCTACGACCAGATCATCGTCCGGACCGTCCCTGTGTCCTCGACCAAGGCTGCCGAGTCGACCAAGCTGCTAGAGAACATCTTCCGCTCCGTCAACATCGCCCTGGTCAACGAGCTGAAAATGATCTTCGACCGGATGGGCATCGATGTCTGGGAGGTCATCCGGGCCGCCTCCTCCAAGCCCTTCGGCTTCATGCCGTTCTATCCCGGCCCCGGTCTGGGCGGGCACTGCATCCCGATCGACCCCTTCTACCTGACCTGGAAGGCCAAGGAGGTCGACTACCAGACGAAGTTCATCGAGCTCGCCGGCGAGATCAACACCTTCATGCCGTACTATGTCATGGAAAAGACGGTCGCGGCGCTGAACGAACGGGGGAGATCGGTCAAGGGCGCCAGGATCCTCGTCCTCGGCGTGGCCTATAAGAGGGACATCGACGACTCCCGCGAGTCGCCGTCCCTCAAGATCATCAGCCTGTTCCAAGGCAAGGGGGCCAGGGTCTCCTATAACGACCCCTACATCCCGCGGGCCAGGGCCTTCCGCGAATACCCCGACATGGACCTCAAGTCCGTCCCTCTGACTGCGGCCTTGCTGAAAAAGACGGACGCGGTGATCATCTCCACGGACCACTCCGCCTACGACTATGATTGGATCGTGAAACACGCGCCGCTCGTCGTCGACACGCGGCACGCCGTCAAGAAACGGCGCAAAAACGTCGTCAGAGCTTGATCGATCAGCAGATCCGCGGCAGGAGCTCGGAGGTCAGGGGCTCGAGCAGCCTGAGGCCTCCCGACACGGTCCGGAGCAGGAGCTCGCCCGGCTTTCCCACTTGATCTTGGACCTCCCCGATAATGGCGGCCTTCCGCCCCAGGGGATGCCTCCGGATCCGTCTGAGAAATTCCCCGGCCTTTCGCGCCGGCGCGATGACCACGGCCTTCCCTTCGCAGGCCATGTAGAGGGGGTCGATTCCCAGGATCTCGCTCGCCCCGCGGACGGCCCTGGAAAGGGGGATCCTGGCTTCGTCGATGAGGACCGGGAACGCAAGCCGCTCGGCCAGCTCGGAGAGGACCGTGGCCAGCCCGCCCCGGGTGACGTCCCTCATCCAGAGGGCGCCCTTTTTCCAGAGCGGGAGGAGGAAGAGGAGGGGGGCGCAGTCGCTCCGGGCCTTCGACCTCAGGCCGAAATCCCCCCTGGCGACGAGTACGGCGAGGCTGTGATCTCCGAGCGTCCCGGTCAGGATGACCTTATCGCCGGGCCTGATCCTTCCGGCGGCCGGCCGGCCGAGCGAGGCGCCGATCCCGGCCGTGTTGATGTAGACCTTGTCGCCCTGGCCCCTGCGGACGACCTTTGTGTCGCCGGTGACGATGCGGACGCCGGCCTTCCTGGCGGCCGACCGGAGGGACTTCAGGATCCTTTCGAGGACGTCCCACTCGAGGCCTTCCTCCAGGATGAACGAAAGCGAAAGGTACTTCGGGAGCGCGCCCGAGACCACGAGGTCGTTGACTGTGCCGTTGACCGCGAGCGTCCCGATGTCCCCGCCGGGGAAAAACAGAGGGTCCACAACATAGCTGTCCGTCGTGAAGGCCATTCCCTCCGGCAGGAGGGCGGAATCGGAGAGCTCGGCCAGGATGCGGTTCTTGAAGGACGGGAGGATCAGGCCGGCGACGAAATCGCGCATGAGGCGTCCGCCCCCGCCGAGCTCGAGGCTGACCTGTTTCACGCGACCACTCCGGGGCGGTTGTACTTGTAATGGATGAGGCAGGCCCCCTCGTAGGAGACCATGCAGGGGCCGAGGGGGGATTCCGGCGTGCATTTCGTCCCGAACAGCCGGCAGCCGTCCGGCCGGACAACGGCCCTCAGGACCTCTCCGCAACGGCAGCCGCGGAGGGCGCGCCCGGCCCCGGAAGCACGGAGGCCGTATTTTTTCTCGGCGTCGAACGAGGCGTATCTTTCTTTGAACCGGAGACCGCTCTGCGGAATCGTTCCCAGGCCCCTCCATGAAGCGTCAAAGGGTTCGAAGACGTCGTCCATGACGGCCCGGGCCGCGGGGTTGCCGTCCGGCCGGACGGCCCGGGAATATTCGAGGGCGACCCGGGGCTTCCCTTCGAGGACCTGCTCGAGGACGGACCGCACGGCGAGGAGAATGTCCCCGGGCTCGAAGCCGGCCACGGCTCCGGGGACGCCGAACGTCGCGGCCACGAATTCAAACGGACGAAGGCCGATGATGGCACTCACGTGACCCGGGTAGATGAAGCCGGTGACCGCGACCTCGCCGCCCTCCAAGATAGCCCTGAGGGCGGGCGGGATGAGCCAGAGGGCCCGGAGCACGGAAAAGTTCGCGAGACCCTCCGCGAACGCCTCCTTCACGGTCACGGCGATGGCCGGGATGGTCGTTTCGAAGCCGGCCCCGAAAAAGACCGTGTCGCGCCCGGGATCCCGGCGGGCCTCACTCAGGGCCTCCTCCGGGGAATAAACGACCTTGGCCCTCGAATTCCTGGCCGGCACGGAGGTCTGGAGAGACCCCTTCCGGGTCGGGACGCGGGTCATATCACCGAACGTGGCCAGAGTGAGGCCCTCTCTCCCTGTCAGGAGGTCGATGGCGGCCTCATGGACGCCGTCCGGAGTGATGCACACCGGACAGCCCGGGCCCGAGATCATCTCCACTCCGGCCTCGGCCAGGAGGGGCGTCAGGCCGTACTTGAAAAGGGACATCGTGTGGGTGCCGCAGACCTCCATGACCCGGACCGGAAAGGGGAGGGTGGAGGTCCTCTCCGAAACGTCGCGGAGGAGCCGGCGGATGGCCCGTTCGTCCCTGAGCTCTCTCATGGGCTTGTTTTCGCCATCTCCCGGAAGAGGCGCATGGTTTTCCGGGCCTCTTTTTCATCCATGACAGAGATGGCGAACCCGGCATGGACGATGACCCAGTCGCCGACCCTGGCCTGGGGCAGGAGCGAGAAGTTCGTCCTGACCTCGCTGCCGAGATAATCGACGAGGCCCAGGCCCTGCTCTTCGAGCCGGATGATCTTGGCCGGGACCGCTAGACACACTGTCCGTTCTCTTTCGCCACTAATCTACCAGAAGCGTCCGGCCCGGTCCAGACCCGCTTTCCGTGCGTTTATTTCCACCTATCCCCATGATATAATAGTCAGCCATGTGGGAAAGCCTCAAAGGGTACATCCGGCCCGGGAGCGAGGAGGACGGCCTCGTCGGGCTGATTGATTTCTCCCGGCTTCCCCGGCACGTGGCCGTCATCATGGACGGCAACGGCCGTTGGGCCCGGCAGAAGGGATTGGCCCGGATCGAAGGGCATAAGGCCGGGTCACGGGCGGTCCAAGAAGCGATCGAAACGAGCGCCAGGATGGGCATCCAATTCCTGACGCTCTATGCTTTTTCCAAGGAGAACTGGAAGAGGCCCCGTCAGGAGGTCATCCGCCTCTGGGCCTTCCTCCGCGCCTACCTGAAAAAGGAAGGCCGGGCCCTCATGGAGAACGGCCTCCGGCTGAGGGTCATCGGGGAGAAAAAGGGCATCCCCGGGCCTGTCCTGAAGGAACTCGAAAGAGTCGAGAGGGCGACCGCGGCGAACGGCCGGATGACCCTCGTCCTCGCCCTGAATTACGGCGGCCGGGCGGAGATCGTCGGGGCCGTCCGGAAGATCGTCCGGGGCGGCCGGGTCCGGCCCCAGGACATCGACGAGGAGCATTTCGCGGGTTATCTGGACACGGCCGGGATCCCCGACCCCGACCTGCTCATCCGGACGAGCGGCGAGCTCCGGGTCTCGAACTTCCTCCTGTGGCAGATCGCCTATGCCGAGATCTGGATCACGCCGGTCCTGTGGCCCGATTTCGGGACGAAGGACCTTCTCCGGGCCGTCGTCGATTACCAGAAACGGGACAGGCGGTTCGGGGACATTCATTCATGACAAAAAGGACGGGCCTGACCTGCGGGCCGGCCGGTCCCACGGATAAACCATCGGAGATCGAGTGAGCTGACATGAGCCTTCGGAAACGCATCCCCACCGCCATCGTCCTGATCGGACTCGTTTTCGTGGTCTGCCAATACGCCCCGAAGATCGTCCTCTACGTCTTCCAGCAGGCGTTCATCGTGGCCGCCCTCGTCGAATTCTACAGGCTGGCCGAACGGAAGGGGCTCCTGCCGCAGAAGGCGCTGGGGATCTGCCTGGCCCTGCTCGTGAGCCCGACCTTTTATTTCGCCTCCTTCCCCCTGGAGGTCGCGCTTTTCGGCGGGCTCCTCGTCTCCGCCGTGTACTTCGTCGCCTCCTTCAATACCCAGGAGAAGCTGCCCTATTTTCCCGCGTCCTTCGCTATCACCATCCTCGGAACGATCTACCTCAGCTTCCCCCTCAACTTCCTCTACAAGATCCGGCTCGATGACGGCCCCTTCTACCTGTATTTTCTCTTCTCGGTCGTTTTTCTGGGCGACACGGGCGCGATGTTCATCGGGCGGGCCTTCGGGAGGCACAAGATGACGCCCGTCGCCAGCCCGAACAAGACTTGGGAGGGGAGCGCGGGCGGGATCCTGTTCGCGATCGGAGGCGCGGTCCTGGCCCAGCAGGTCCTGCTCCGGGCGGTCCCCCTCTGGCGGGCCATCCTCTGCGCCGTCCTCGTCCACGCCGCGGCCCAGGTGAGCGATCCTCTCGAATCGCTCTTCAAGCGGGCCGTCGGCGTCAAGGACTCCTCCAACGCCCTTCCCGGCCACGGCGGCTTCCTCGATCGGATCGACAGTCTGATCCTGGCCAGCCCCCTGTTCTACTTCATCGTCAAGTATTTCTGGAAGTAAGCGGCGGGGATCCATGATTCGAACGATCGCCATCCTGGGCTCGACCGGCTCGATCGGGACGAGCACATTGGATGTCGTCGACCGGATGGCCGGCCGGCTTGAGGTAACGGCACTGGCTGCCGGCTCGAACCTGTCCCTGCTCGTCCGGCAGATCGAAAGGTACCGGCCACGCCTCGTTTCCGTGAAAACGAAGCGGGACGCCGACTCCGTCCGCCCGCTGGCCCGCCGCCGGGGATTCAGGCTGGTCTTCGGCCCGGACGGCGCCGAACAGGTCGCCCGCGACGGCCGGGCCGACGCCGTTGTCTCGGCCATCACGGGGATCGACGGATTCAGACCGACCCTGGCTGCGGTCCGGGCCGGCAAGCGCGTCGCCCTGGCCAATAAGGAGTCCGTCGTCGTCGGCGGAGCCCTGCTCCGCGAGGAAGCCGCCCGCTCCGGGGCCCGGATCATCCCTGTAGACAGCGAGCACAGCGGCGTCTTCCAGTGTCTGGCCGGCTTGAAGAAAACCCAGGTCCGGAGGGTCATCCTGACCGCCTCGGGCGGTCCTTTCCTGAGGACACCGCTCCGCGACCTCCGGACGAAAACCCCCGCCGACGCCCTCCGCCACCCGACCTGGAAGATGGGGAAGAAGGTCACCGTGGATTCGGCGACCCTCATGAACAAGGGCCTGGAGCTCATCGAGGCCCGCTGGCTCTTCGGCCTGGATCCGTCCCGGTTGGATGTCCTCATCCACCCCCAGAGCGCCGTCCACGCCCTGGTCGAAATGCAGGACGGTTCGATGCTGGCCCAGATGAGCGCCGCCGACATGAGGCTCCCCATTCAATATGCCCTGACCTTCCCGGAGAGACAGGATACGTCCCTGCCCAGGCTCGACCTGGGCGGGCTCAAGCGACTCGAATTCTACGAGGTGGACGAGCGGCGATATCCCCTTTATGTCCTGGCCCGCCGGGCCCTGTCCCAAGGTGGCAGCCTGCCCGTGGCCCTCAACGCCGCTAACGAGATCGGCGTCGGGGCCTTTCTCGAAGGAAGGATCGCGTTCATGGACATCCCGGCCGTCGTCCAGGCGGTCCTGGACGGGCACCCTCGCGTCCAGGCGGATTCTCTCGAAGCCATTTTTGAAATCGACCGGGAGGCGCGGCGCTCGGCCCGGCGCTTCCTGAAGCAAAGGTAGGACCATGGCAACCATCTTCGGCACATTGCTCGCGTTCATCATCGTCTTCGGCATCCTCGTCTTCGTCCACGAATTCGGCCACTTCTTCATGGCCAAGCTCGTCGGCATCCGGGTCGAGGTGTTTTCCTTCGGCTACGGCAAGCGGCTCTTCGGGTTCAAGAAAGGGGAGACCGATTACCGGGTCAGCCTCATACCCATGGGCGGCTACGTCAAGCTCCTGGGTGAGGGGATGTTCGAACAGAACCGGGCGCTCGAATCCGACGATATGATGGCGAAACCCCGCTGGCAGAGGCTCCTCGTCATGGCCATGGGCTCGGTCATGAACATCATCCTGGCCGTCGTCCTCGTCGCGGTGATCAATGGCGTCGGCGTCCCGACGCCGATCTACCAGGACGAAAGGCCGGTCATCGGCTGGATCGACAAGGACTCGCCGGCCGCCAGTGCCGGGCTCCGGATCGGCGACGAGATCGTCCGGATCAACGAGCGTCCGGTGAAGACCTGGAGCGACGTCGAGATCGCCGTCGGCTCACGGCCGGACAAGAAGATCCGGCTGGACATCCTGCGGGATGGCCAGGCGGCCGGCGTCGAGCTCCAGACGGAGTCCGTCAGCCGGTATTCCTTCGGCTACGCGGGATTCCGGGCCCGGGCCTTGACCCAGGTCCAGATGGTCAAGACGAATTCGCCGGCGGAGAAGGCCGGGCTCAAGCCGGGCGATGTCATCCAGGCCGTCGACGGCCAGCCGGTCTACTTCTATCAGTTCATCCAGGTCCTCGAGCGGAGCGCCGGGAAAGAGCTTCAGTTCAGCGTCGAGCGCGGCGGACGGACCCTGACCATCCCCGTGACGCCGCGCCGGGAGGGCAATGTCGGGAAGATCGGGATCGCCCAGATCCCCCAGTCCGTCCTCAGGAAATACGGCTTCCTGAAGGCCATCTCCCAGAGCGTCCGGGAGAACCTGAAGAATACGTTCCTCGTGGTCCAGTTCCTGAAAGACCTGTTCACGGGCGAGGCCTCGACGAAACAGCTCGGCGGGCCTCTCAAGATCGCCAGCTACTCCTACGACGCCCTGCGGATGGGCTGGCTGGCCATGATCAGCTGGATCGCCATCATCAGCCTCCAGCTCGGCATTCTTAACCTCGTCCCGATTCCGGTCTTCGACGGCGGCCAGATCTTCGTTCTCCTTATCGAATCCGTTTTCCGCCGCGACCTGAGCCCCAAGGCCCGGACCATCTGGATGCAGATCGGCTTCGTGATCTTCGTGGCCCTGATCGCCTTCGTCTTGGTCAACGACATCGTCAACCAGCTCCCCCACGGGTGGGGGAGCCTTCTGCCTTTTTAGGCGGGGAGGCGGCCATGTTCGAACGCCGGAGGACGCGCCAGGTCGTGGTTGGCGGGATCGCTATCGGCGGCGGCGCTCCCATCGTCGTCCAGTCCATGACCAAGACGGACACCCGGGATATCAGGGCCACCGTCGCCCAGGTCCGCCGGCTGGAAAAAGCCGGGGCGGAGATCGTCCGGGTGGCGGTCCCGGACCGCGAGGCCACCCGGGCCTTCCGGGAGATCAGAAGCCGGGTCCGGGTCCCCCTCATCGCCGACATTCATTTCGACCACAGGCTGGCCCTGGCTTCGCTCGAGGCGGGCGCCGACGGGCTCCGGATCAACCCGGGGAACATCGGTTCCCTGGAGAAGGTCCGGGAGGTCGTCCGGGCGGCGGGGGAGAGGCGAGTGCCCATCCGTATCGGCGTCAACTCCGGCTCGCTCGAGAAAGACCTCCTGGCCGCGCACGGGGGAGTGACGGCCGCAGCCATGGTCGAGAGCGCCATGAGGCATGTCCGTATTCTCGAAGATTGCGGTTTCTCTCTCATCAAGATCTCCCTTAAGGCTTCGGACATCCCCCGGACCTTGGAGGCCTACAGGCTCCTGGCCGGAAAGGTCGATTATCCTTTCCACGCGGGCATCACGGAAGCGGGCCGGCTCCTCCCCGGGAGCGTCAAGTCCGCCGCCGGGCTGGCTCTTCTCCTGGCCGAGGGACTGGCGGACACCATCCGCGTCTCCCTGACCGCGCCGCCGGAGCGGGAGGTCGACGCGGCCTTCCAGATCCTGCAGGTCCTGGGGCTGAGGGCGCGCGGCGTCGAGGTCATCTCCTGCCCGACTTGCGGCCGGACCGAGGTCGACATGATGGACATCGCGGCCCGCGTCGAGAAAGCCGTCCGCGGCCTTCGGACGCCGATGAAGGTGGCGGTCATGGGCTGCACCGTCAACGGCCCGGGCGAGGCCAGGGAGGCCGATATCGGGTTGGCCTGCGGCCGGGGGAGCGGCATCATTTTCCGGGAGGGCCGGCTCTTGAAGAAGGTCAAGGGGAAGGCGATGGTCGGGGAGTTCATCGACGAGATCCGCAAGCTTGCCCGGGAATTGGATCGCGGACGCTGAGAAGCCCGGACGAGGACGATAGCGAGGGGTGCCGGCCGCAAAAAAAAAAGGGGGAAGAGAAACCTTCCGGTCTCACTTTCCCCCGTCGTGTCCGACGATCGCGTCAACGATAAGCGGGGCTCAGGGCCCTCGCTCAGTCGCCCTTTTCGGTCTTCTTCTCCGTGATGATGCCGACGACCTCGACCCCCGCGCTCTTGATGATATCCAGAATGGACTCCGCGAGGACCCCGTATTGCAGGTCCTGGTCCATCCTGAGATAGAGCTTCTTCTCGGAAACGGTCAGGAAGGCCTCTTCCAGCCCGTTCTGGAGGTTTTCCAGGGTCGCCCGGTCATGGTTGATGTACAGCTTGAACCCCTTTGGTTCTGAAACCGCTTTCTGGATCGTCAGGGTGACCGGAATGTTTTCAGGGACGTCCGTCGTGAACGCGGCGTTGGGGAGCCTGACGTCGACGCCCTTCTGGACGAGGGGCGTGACGACCATGAAGATGATCAGCAGGACGAGCAGGACATCACAGAGAGGGACGACGTTCGGTTCGGAGCGGACGGGTTCTTTGCCGCCCGTGGAAACTGAAAATCCCATAATATGCCTCTCGTTCGTCCGGCAATTCGGCTGCCGGGACTCGACTTACTTGGACTCGGAGCTGCGGATGAAGAAGTCGACGACCTGAGACGTGGTGTTGTTCATCTCGGCGACGTAGACTTCGATCCGGGTGTTCAGGGTGTTGTAGCACCAGAGCGCGATGATGGCGACGGCGATGCCGAACGCCGTGGTCACGAGGGCTTCGGAAATGCCTCCGGCCACAGCGCCGATGCCGCCCGAGCCGGTCAGGGCCATGCCGCGGAACGCGTTGATGATGCCGGAGATTGTCCCGAAAAGGCCGATGAAGGGCGCGGAGGTGGCGATGGTCGCGAGGATCGCCAGGCCTCTCTTGAGCTCCTGCTCGTACATGGTCGCGGCTCTTTCGCAGCCTCTCGTCGCCGTCTCCACCTGCTGTTCCAGGGAGAGCCGGGCTTCCTTGCCTTCCATGAACTCCTGGATGCCGGCGGCCGTGACGCGGGCCAGGTGGCTGGCCCTGTTGTCCTTCTTCGACGCGAGGGACAGGGCATCCCGCATGTTCCCGGCCTTCAGCAGTTCAGCGAGCTTGGGCGCCACTTCCTGGGACCTTTTCCTGGCCCGGGAGAAGGTCATCTCCCGCTCGATGAACAGGTAAAGGGAAACGATCGATAGGCCGATCAGGATGATCGAAACCGTTCTGGCCACCATTCCCATCTGCTGCCACATTTCGATGAGACCAAATTGCATGGGTCATACCTCCTTTAAAATATCGAAAGCCATTCTCTAGCTTTGCTATTTCAGCTGGATTTCAGCTGGAACCTGACGGTGACGGTGAAGATGACGGGCCGGGGCCGGCCGTTGATGATCATCGGCTCGTAGACCCACTGCCGGACCGCGTCGATCGCCGCCTGGTCAAGAAGCGGGATCGACCGCAGGACCTTCACGCTCTGGACCCGCCCGTAGACGTCCGTCGTCGCCTCGATGATCACGACGCCTTCCACCCGGGCCTGCCGGGCGATCTCCGGGTAGACCGGGTCGACCGAGTGGACGAGCTTCGGCGGCTTGATCTCCCCGATCGCCCGGACCGGGGCCTCGACCTCGCCCACGACCCCGCCCAGGACGCCCCCCACGACGCCCCCCAGGACGCCGCCCACGACGCCCCCCTCAACGCCGCCTTCCACCCCGCCCTCGACCCCGATGTCCGAGAGCTTCTCTTCCGCGATCTGGTCCGGGATCTCCACCGGCGCCACCAGCCGGCCCGGCTCCACCGGCGCCTGGGCCTGGACCGGCTTGATCCTCGCCGTCTTGGCCACGGCCTTCTTCTTGGCCGGCGGCGGTGGCGGTGGAGGCGGAGGCGGAGGCGGCGCCAGGAACGCGCTGTACACCTCCACCTTCGGCAGCTGCCCGGTCGAAAGCAAGGGGATGACGATCAACGTGATGATGAGTGTCGCGTGGACGATCAGGGCGATGGGGAGAGCGATGGCTTTTCTTTGCGTGCCCTTATCGCCCCTGAAAAACGAATCCTTGAAGAGAGAGGGAATTTGGGTTTTCGTGACCTGCTTTTTGACATCCGCCATTGTCCTTACCTCATGCCCGCGATGCTATAAGATAACGCAAGAAACAGTATAAAGTAAAAAAAGCTTTTTGACAAGGGAAAATTTATCTCCGGACGCCTTTTTTTTGCTTGAAGAGCTGGGTCCAGAAAAGAACGACAGGGCAGGACAGGTAGATGGTCGAGTAGACGCCCTCGATCGAGCCGAAGAGCATGATGAAGGCGAAGTCGTTGATGCTCTTTCCGCCGAAGAGGAACAGGGCCAGGACGGCCAGGAAGACCGTGCCCGTCGTGATGATCGTCCGGCCGAGGCTCTGGTTGATGCTCCGGTTGAGGATGGCCTCGAAAGAGTCCTTCCGCATGCCCTTCAGGTTTTCCCGGACCCGGTCGAAGACGACGACCGTGTCGTTGATGGAATAGCCGACGATCGTCAGGAGCGCGGCGATGATCGGCAGGTTGATCTCGCGGCTGGTGAAGGAATAGACGCTGAGGGCCATCAGCACGTCCTGGGTCAGGGTGACGATGGCCGAAACCCCGTATTCCAGCTTGAACCGGAAACCGATGTAGACGAGCATCCCGATCAGGGACCAGATGACCGCCAGGGTCGCCTTCTTCCGGAGGTCGGCGCCGGCCTGCGGCCCGACCGTCTCCTTGCTGACGACGGTCATCTTCCCAAGGAAGGTCTTGGCCTGGAGTTCCCTGATGACGTCCGGGCCGAGGCCGGGCTGGGAGAGTCCGGAGTAGTCCTCGATGATCCCGCTCCCCGTTGTTTTCGTCGTCCGGTAGTGAATGACGCTCTTGGCGAGCTCCTCGGCCTTGTCATGAAACGACGGCTGGAGAAGAGCCGTCAGGCCCGGGAGGTCGATGCTGTTCAGGTCCTTGAGCCCGCGGGCGGTTTCGGCCTTGCCGTCATCGCCGCGAAGGGCCGCGATGACCTGGTTGCCCAGTTTTTCGTGGGCTTCGATCTCCTGCTGGGCATCCTTGGCGCCGACGACCTGCAAGGTCCGGATCATGTACTCGCGCCGGGGCTGGCCGCTCTCTTGGATGACGCTCTCGCCTAGGCCCGCCCGGTTGAGCTCGGCCCGGATCTCGGGGGTCGTCGTCGGGTTCTTGAAGACGACCCGGATGAGGGTGCCGCCGCCGAAATCGACCCCCATCTTTAGCCCCTTGCCGAAGAAGATATTCAGCGCGCCGGCCAGGATGACCACGCCCGTGAAGGCTAGGGCGTGGAACCTGTATTTCATGAAGTTGATGTTGGGTATTTTGAAGAGTTGCATGGTTAGATACTCAACTTCTGGCTCTTGCTCGTATGGGTGAGGTCGAAGATCAGGTGGGACACGAACACGGCCGTGAACAGGTTGGCGACCAAGCTGATGATGAGGGTCACGGCGTATCCCTTGATCGGGCCCGTTCCGAACTGGAAAAGGAAAATGGCCGAGATGATCGTGGTCATGTGCGAGTCGAAGATCGTCCGGAAGGCCCGGGAGAAGCCCAGGCTGATGGAGTTCAGGACGGTTTTCCCCGTCGCGAATTCCTCCCGGATGCGCTCAAAAACAAGGACGTTGCAATCGACGGCCATGCCGATGCCCAGGATGATCCCCGCGATGCCGGGCAGGGTCAGGGTGCCGCGGAAATAGGCCAGGGACCCGAAGAGGATGATCTGGTTGAAGATCAGGGCGATGATGGCGTTGATGCCCGAGATCTTGTAGTAGATGATCATGAAGGTCATGATCGAGACGAGGGCGACCAGGGCGGCCAGGAGGCCCGCCCGGATCGAGTCCGCGCCGAGCGAAGGCCCGATCGTCCGGTTCTCGAGGGTCTGGATCCCGGCCGGCAGGGCGCCCGCCTTGAGGACGATGACGAGGAGGTCCGCTTTCTCGATCGTGAAGTGTCCCTGGATGATGCCGCTGTCGCTGATGCGGGTGTTGATGTTCGGCGCCGATTGGACCTTCTTGTCCAGGATGATGGCCAGCTGCTTGCCGACGTTCTCTCCGGTCACCTGCTCGAACCGCCGGGCCCCGTCAGGTTTGAGCTGGAACGCCACCGCGGGCTGGTTCCACTCGTCCACGGACCGGCGGACAAGGCGGAGGTCCTTGCCGGTCACGGAGGCCACCTTGCTGACGAGATAGTAACCTCGGGCCTCTGCCGCGGGATCTCCCTTGACGACTTCCATGTCGTCGGGGACCTTGCCGCCATAGTCCTTGAGGAGGGACTCCTCATCCGTCGGGGAGTAGCCCTTGACCAGCTTCCATTCCAGGACGGCGGCCGTCTTGATCAGGCTCTGGACCTGCTCCGGGTTGTCGACCCCGGGGAGCTCGACGATCAGCTGCTCGCGGCCGTAGCGCTGGATGATCGGCTCGGCCACGCCGAACTGGTCGATCCTGTTGCGGATCGTCTCGACAGACTGCTCGACGGCCTGGTCCTTCATCGTCTCCATGGCGGGGGCCTTCATCATGACCGTGGCCGTCCCGGCGCTGAAGGAATAGTCCCAGTCGCGAAGGTACTGCTCGAGCTGGTCCCGGGCCTTGCCTTCTTCGTCCGGGTTGAGGCCCTGGATCGTGAACTTGCCCGGCGTCGAGCGCGTCATCGAGCTGTACGCGATGTTGTTTTTCTTGAAGAGGTCCTGGAGGCGGAGGATTTCCTGGTCTGTTTCCATCGTCACCGCGTCCTGGGTGATGATCTGCATGACCAGGTGGATGCCGCCCTTGAGGTCCAGGCCCAGCTTGATCTTGTCCTGGATCGGCCAGGCGACGATGATCGAACCGACCAGAACGGATAACGTGAGAAGGATCTTCCAGCGGAGTGCTTTCTTCATGTGAGCCCCTTCGCGTTGAAATAGCTGGCGATCAGTCCGTTTTCTCCATCCCCGAGTCCGTCGCCCCGAGGATGACCCCCACGGCGCTCTTGGTGATGTCGATCTTGACGTTGGCCGCGATCTTGAGCTCGATCCGGTCCTTCTGGACGCCCATGACCGTGCCGAAGATCCCGGCCGACGTGACGATCCGGTCGCCCGGCTTCAGGTTCTCGACGAGGTCCATGTGCTTTTTCTGCTTCTTCCGCTGGGGCATGATGATGAGGAGGTAGAAGATCGCGAAAACCAGGACGAAGGGAAGGAGGGCGGCCAGCATATTGGGCCGTTGGGCCTGTCCCGCCGCCACCGGCTGGGCCAGAGAAAAAGAGGTTCCAAAGATCATGTCGTTTCTTCCTTTGTGGTTTCGTTCGAAACTATACTCTTCTTCAAGAAACTGAAGGAGTTAGATTGAATAGCATGACGGATTCTCCGGAAGATGTCAAGATAAAAGTGCAGGTTGTGGATGGTATTGAGGATCGCCGCGCTCATCTCCTGTCGCTCGAATAGGTGGCGCAGGTAGGCCCGGGAGAAATTCCGGCACGTGTAACAGCCGCAGGCCTCGTCGAGCGGCCGGGGGTCCCGGGCGTACTTGACGTTCTTGATGGCGACCCGGCCTCGGCTCGTGAACAGCGTCCCGTTGCGGGCGTTCCGGGTCGGCAGGACGCAGTCGAAGAGATCGACGCCTCTCTCCACGGCTTCGAAGACGTCCTCGATGTATCCCATGCCCATCAGGTAGCGGGGCCGGTCCGCGGGCAGGATGGCGTGGCCCTTCTCCAGGACCTCGAAAAGCCCGGTCTTGGGCTCGCCGATCCCCAGCCCGCCGTAAGCGTAGCCGGAAAAATCCATCTCGACGAGGCTTTCGATGGACCGCCGTCTGAGGTCCCAGTGGATCCCGCCCTGGCTGATCCCCCAGAGGTGCTGCCGGCCGTCATATCGGGCGAAGCGGGAACGGGAGCGCCGCGCCCAAGCCGTCGTCAGCCGGACGGCCTCGGCCATCTTTTCCTCCGAATACGGATAGGGCGGGAAATGGTCCAGGCACATCAGGATGTCGGCCCCCATCCGGACCTGGAGGTCGACGATGTCCTCGGGGGTCAGGGAGATCCTGGTCCCGTCGAGGTGGGAAGCGAACCGGACCCCCTCGTCAGAGATCGTCACCAGGGGGGAGAGGCTGTAGATCTGGAAGCCGCCGCTGTCGGTGAGGATGGGTTTGGGCCAGCCGATGAACGAGTGGAGGCCGCCCATGGCCTCGATCGTCTCGACGCCCGGACGCAGCGAAAGATGGTAGGAGTTGAGGAGGATGATCTGGGCGCCCATGCTCTCGACGAGGCCATGGGTCAGGGCCTTGACCGTCCCCTGGCTCGCCACGGGCATGAAGGCCGGCGTTTCCACCTCGCCGTGGGGCGTTTCGAGGACGCCGGCCCGGGCGGCGGAGGCGGGGTCCTGGGCGGTCGTCCGGAATCTCTGGCTCATGGGGCAAAGCGGAAGTAGATGACGTCGCCGTCCTGGACGACATACTCTTTCCCCTCCAGCCGGATGGCGCCGGCGTCCTTGGCCTGTTGCAGGGAGCCGAGCCTGAAGAGGTCCTTCGAGGCGATGACTTCGGCCCGGATGAACCCTCTCTCGATGTCCGTATGGATGGCGCCGGCGGCCTTGAGGGCTGTTGATCCCGCCCGCACTGTCCAGGCCCGGACTTCATCCTTGCCGACCGTGAAAAAGGAGATCCGGTCGAGGAAAGGGACGGCCTGGTCGTAGAACCGGGCCGAGCTCGGCTCCCGGAGCCCGTATCCCGACATGAACTGGGCCTTCTCTTCGTCATCGAGCTCGGAGATCTCGTTCTCGATCCTGCCGCAGAACGCCATGACCCGCCGGCCCTTCTCGTCGGCTGGGATGAGGTCGCCGGGGGTCGTGACCGAGGCCGAGTCCTTTTCGTCCAGGTTCAGGAAGTGGAGGAGCGGCTTCAGGCTCAGAAAGGCGAAGCTGCGGACGGTCTTCTCGTCCGCGGGGGGGAGCTGGGCGGAACGCAAGCCCCGGCCGGACTCGAGGCGCGGCCGGAGCCTTTCAAGGACCTCTTTCTCCTTCTCGCCTTCCGGGTCCTTCATCTTTTTCAGGTCTTTTTCGAGGCGCTCCAGCCTGCCGTCGACCGCGAGGAGGTCCGCCAGGACGAGCTCCTCCTCCATGAACCGAATGTCCCCGGCGGGGTCGACCCGGCCCTTGGGATGGAGGATCTGGTCGTCATGGAAGGCCCGGACAACATGGACAAGGCCGTCGGCCTTGTGCAGGTGGCCGAGGAGGAGGCTCGTCCTGACCTCTCCGTACGAGATCCCGACGAGGTCGGTCAGGTCCAGGGAGGCCGGGACCTTTTTTTTCTCGGGGTAGAGGGCGGCGATCCGGTCGAGCCGGCCGTCGGGGACGGGCGAGGAGCGGACGTTCGGCTCCCGCTTTCCGTCCTCGTAGGCCCTGACCTCGATGTGGGCCCCGGCCAGGAGGTTGAAGAGCGTCGTCTTGCCCGATTTCGGGTAGCCGAAGAGGGTGATATTCACGGGATTAGTAAAGCCGGAATCGCCCGGGCTGTCAAGGACGCAAAGCCGGGCTGTCGCCTACGAGTTGTTGAGCTCGGGGGGGTTCTCTCTGTCGGATCGCGGGTTTGTCCCGGCGAGCCAAACCCGCCTCGGTTCCGGTCTTCGCTCTCCTCGCCCGTTGGTCGAGGAGCCGTGCCCGGTCCGCCCTTCTGGTAAACATCCGGATCGAGTCTTACACCCTTCTTCTGGGCGGCTCCGGGAACACCCCCTGCGCATTTTCTTTATATCGCTTCAGCCGCCGCCCAACCCATAAGAGAAGCGGAAAGATTCTCCGCGAATGGACTTTTATGTAACGGATGTTGCCGAATTTCGCGTTTTTGATTATAGTAGATGTTTTAAAGGCGGCGCGACATGGAAAAAGAGACAAAGACAAGAGACAAGAGCGTGGTCCGGGAATACTTCGAACTCATCGCCGAGACCGCCGTCTTCGTGTTTTTCGTCATGACCTTCGTTGTCCAAGCCTTCCAGATCCCGACGGGCTCGATGGAGCCGACCCTGCTCGTCGGGGATTTCCTCCTGGTCAACAAGCTGGCCTACACCCGGCCCGTCCTGCCGCTGGAGGGCGCGATCCTTCCCCACAAGACGATCAGCAGGAAAGACATCGTCGTGTTCAAGTACCCAAAAGACCTGACCAAGGATTTCGTCAAGCGGGTCATCGCCCTGGAGGGGGAGAAGGTCGAGATCAAGGACAAGCAGGTCTTCATCAACGACAAGCCGATCGTGGAGCCCTACAAGGTCCACGGCGACAGCCAGGTCTATTCCAAGGGCGACGCCTATCATTATGACGACCTCATCCGTGACAATTACGGGCCCGTCATCGTCCCCCCGGGGAACTGTTTCGTCATGGGCGACAACCGCGACAACAGCCAGGACAGCCGGTACTGGGGCTTCCTGCCACTCGACAACATCAAGGGCAAGCCCTGGGTCATCTACTTTTCCTACACCGCCGAGCGGGACGCCTGGCAGAAGACGAGCCTCCAGGCCCGGCTGAGGAAGGTCATCAGCTTCATTCCAAAGGCCCGCTGGGGCCGCTTTTTCAAGATCATCAACTGAAGGCCCCTGCCGGTCCGGCCCGGTTGACCGGGTTCCCGGAAACGATTAAGATGAGAAAAGCGAAGCCATGGACCATCCCCGCCCCGCGCTCCTGACCGGATCCGCGGCAGGTTGCCGTTGACCACCGAAGCCCTGGACACCGTCGAAGGGACCGTCGACCAGATCGTTTTCTACAATCCCGAAAACGGCTACACCGTTTGCCGCTTCATCGTCGAGAGCGGCGACGCCCTGACCATCGTCGGCTCCTTCCCCCCGCTTTCTCCGGGGGAGATGCTCAAGGTCAAGGGCCGGTGGGAGCTCAATCCCCGATTCGGCCGGCAGTTCAAGGTCGAGAATTTCACCCTGACCCTTCCCGCCTCGGCCAGGGGGATCGAGAAATTCCTGGCTTCCGGGCTCGTCCGGGGCATCGGGCCGGTGCTCGCCGCGAGGATCGTGGCCCAGTTCGGCGCGGGGACGATCGACATCCTGACCAAGGGCCCGGAGCGCCTGAAGGACGTCGAGGGCGTCGGTACGGTCAAGCTCCGGGAGATCAAGAGGTCCTGGGCCGAGCATCAGGACATCCGGGGCCTGATCATCTTCCTCCAGGAGCACGGCGTCTCGACCAACCTGGCCACCAAGATCTACCGCCAGTACGGGGACCGGTCGTTCACGGTCCTGAAGAAGAACCCCTACCAGCTCTGTCTCGACATCTGGGGGATCGGGTTCAAGACGGCCGACCAGATTGCCCTCAAGCTCGGGATGGACCCCGGCTCGATCGAGCGGGTCAAGGCCTATATCCTTTATATACTCGAAAAGGACAACGAGCAGGGGCACGTCTTCTCCTTCGTTTCCGAGGTCCGCGGAAAATGCGTCGCGGACCTTGAGGTCGAAGCTGACAAAGCGGAGCAGGCCCTGGAGGGGCTTCTCCAGGACAAGAGGGTCGTCCGGGAAGAACTTGGCGCCGACGCCGCCCTCTATCTTCCTTTTTATTACCAGGCCCAGGAAGAAGTGGCCCGGGCCATCCACAAGCTCGCGGGCTTTCCCTGCCAACCTCCGGATTTCGAGCTCGGCCTGGCCATCGCGGCCACGGAAAAGGACCTCGGCCTGGCTTTTTCGGCCCTCCAGAAGAAGGCCATCCGGGAGAGTTTCGAGAAAAAGATCCTCGTCATCACGGGCGGGCCGGGCACAGGAAAGACGACCATCATCCGGGCCGTCGTCGACATCTTCCGGAAATGGGGCCGGGAAGCGCTCCTGGCGGCGCCCACCGGACGGGCGGCCAAGCGACTGGCCGAGACGACCGGCCGCGACGCCCGGACCATCCATCGCGTCCTCGAATTCCAGCCGAAGAAGGGGACGTTCAAGAGGAACGAGCGGAACCCGCTCCGCGGCGAAGCCCTGATCGTCGACGAGATGTCGATGGTCGACCTGCCGTTGATGTACCACCTCCTCAAGGCGGTCCCCGCCCCGATGAGACTCATCCTTGTCGGCGACAAGGACCAGCTGCCTTCGGTCGGGCCGGGGACCCTCCTCCGGGACATCATCGAGTCGGGGACCGTGGACGTCGTCCGGCTCGAAGAGATCTTCCGGCAGGAAAAAGAGAGCTACATCGTCCTCAACGCCCATCGCGTCAACCAGGGCCAGCCCCTCGTCTTCCCGCCGCGGGAGGACGAGGCCGCCGACTTTTTCTTCGTCCGGAAGGACGACGAGAAGAAGGCCTTCGACACGATCATGAAGCTCTGCTCCTGGAGCGTGCCCCGGAAGCTCGGGCTGAGCCCCCGCTCGCCGCAGATCCAGGTCATCAGTCCCATGTACAAGGGCCTCGTGGGGGTGGACAACCTGAACCAGGAGCTCCAGAAGCGGCTCAACCCCAAGGGCGAAGGCCTCAAGACCGGGCTCCGCGAGTACCGGACCGGCGACAAAGTCATGCAGCTCAGGAACGATTATGAGAAGGACGTCTCCAACGGGGATATCGGGACGATCCTCCACGTGGATAAGGCGAAATTCCGCCTCTTCGTGGACTATGACGGCCGGACCGTAAGCTACGAGAAGGACGAGATCAACGATATCACCCTGGCCTACGCCGTTTCCGTCCACAAGGCCCAGGGCAGCGAGTACCAGGCGGTGATCATGCCGCTCATGACCCAGCACTTCATCATGCTCCAGAGGAACCTCTTTTACACGGCGCTGACCAGGGCCAAGAGGCTGAGCATCATCGTCGGCTCCTTCAAGGCCCTCTACATCGCGATCAAGAACGACAAGCCCGTCAAGAGGAACAGCCTGGTCAAGGAAAAGCTGATGCGCATCGGCGGGGGAGAGGGACGGCCCTGAGGGTCCGTCCGGAGCTTCTCCGCTTGTTTGACAGCCCGGGGAAATTCAATATAATGAGCACGTCTTCGCCGTCTCGAAGACTTCAACGCCGGGAGGACAAGAGAGGAATGGCCGAGCGCCGTTGGGAGAGCGTGAACGATATCATCGCGTTCGCCATGGGGCGGGAGATCGAGGCGGCCGAAGGCTACGCTCGCATGGCCGGGATGGCGACGATGCCCGGCCTGCGGGACCTTCTCCTCGAGCTCAAGGGGGAAGAAGAGAACCACTGCAGGCTCCTGGAGAACCTGGCCGCCGCCCCGCTCGAAGCGACCGCCGCTCCTTCTTCGGATGATATGGGCCTCACCGACGCTCTGCCAGATGAGCCCCCGGCCGCCGACATGACGCTTCAGGACCTTCTCATTTTCGCCGCCCGGAAAGAGAAGAAGGCCGAGGAGCTGTATGCCGGCCTGGCCCGGAGTCCGGAGTTCGCCGGGGCCCGGAAGATCTTCGAGTTCCTGGCCGGCCAGGAACGGGTCCACAAGCTCAAACTCGAAGCCGAGTATGAAAAGCGCATCCTGAGCGAGGACTGAAACGAGGAGGACGACATGGAAAAATGGGAATGCCAGGCCTGTGGGTATATTTATGACCCGGCCCTGGGCGATCCGGACAACGGGATCCCCGCCGGGACGAGCTTCGAGGACCTTCCGGAGGCCTGGACCTGCCCCCAGTGCGGAGTGGGTAAAGAGTTTTTCCAGAAAGTCTCCTAGTCGCGCCGTCAGGGAGGCGCTTCGCCCATGAGAGCCGTGATCGTCGGGAACGGGCTGGCCGGCACCATGGCCGCCAAGACGCTCCGGGAGCTCGACGACAAGGTCGAAATCGAGATTTTCGGGGAGGAAAGATACCCTTACTATCCCCGGCCCAACCTGATCGAGTTTATCGCCGGCCGGCTTCCCCTCGACCGGCTTTTTGCCTTCCCCCCGGATTGGAATTCCCGGCAGCGGATCGAGGTCCACTCCGGCCAGAGGATCGAACGCATCCGGCCGTCCGAAAAAATGATCGAGACCGCGGGAGGCCGCGCGGTCCCCTATGATGTCCTTCTCCTCGCGAACGGGTCCCGGGCCGCCGTCCCGCCGCTTCCCGGCAGCGGCCAGAAGGGGGTCTTCGTTCTTCGGACCCTCGACGACGCCCTGGCCATTCTGGAATACATGAAGGGTCATCCCCGGGTGGCCGTCCTCGGCGGGGGCCTCTTGGGTCTCGAGATCGCCCGGGCCCTGAGGACGGCGGGGGCGAAGGTCGGGGTCGTCGAGTTCTTCGACCGGCTTCTGCCGCGCCAGCTGGATTCCACCGGTGCGGGAATCCTCAAGGGGGAGCTCGAGAAGATGGGGATCGAGGTCCGGCTCGGAACGGTCACGGAGGAGATCCTGGGCGACGGGGAGGCGAAGGGGCTGCGGTTCCAGGGCGGCGGAGTGATGGAGGCCGACATGGTGGTCATCGCCGCCGGGGTCAGGCCGGAGACCGGCCCGGCCCGGGAGGCGGGTCTGGCCGTCAACCGTGGCATCCTGGCCGACGACCGCCTCCGCTCGAGCGCCGAAGGCATTTTCGTCGCCGGCGACGCCGCCGAGCACGGGGGCAACGTCTATGGCATCATCCCGGCCTCTTTCGAGCAGTCCCGGACGGCCGCCTACAATATGCTGGGGATCGATAAGCCTTATTCCGGGACCGTGCGCTCGGCGACGCTCAAGGTCGCCGGGCTCTCCGTGACGTCCGTCGGCCTCGCCATTCCCGATGAAGGCGGCTACGAAGTCCTGGCCCGCTCCGTCCCCGAAGCCGGCCTGTACAAGAAACTCGTCATCAAGGACGGCCTCCTGGTCGGGGCCATCTGGATGGGGACGAAGCGGGGCGTCGCGGAGATCAGCCGGCTCGTCGCCCTGAAAAAGAACGTGGACCGCTGGAAGGAGGGCCTCCTGGAGGACGCGTTCGACTGGAGCGGAGTCTAAGAACCATGAAAAACAAGCTGTTGCCCTATGTCCTTTCCTTCGGCCTCCTCATGTCCGGGGCCGCTCCTCTCAGGGGGGGGATCACCGCCACATATGGGGGCTATTTTGCTCTTGAATTCCTCAAGGGCCAGTCCCAAAGCGGTTACGCCCAGGGGTCCATCCAGAACATCCAAGCTGGGCTCATGGCCTCCGGCGCCGTCTCGTCGAAATTCCAATTTACCTTGGAGGTCCGGTCGAGGACCGAATCGCTGTTCGAGATCGAGCAGGCTTGGGTCGGCTTCGTGCCCTCGCAGGTCATCAGCGTCAAGGCGGGAATGTACCTCGTTCCCTTCGGGATCTGGAACCGCGCCAGCAGGCCTTATGAGACGCTTCTCATCGGGACCCCTCTCAACCTGGAGTACCTTTACCCGGCCAGCTGGCGGGACCTGGGGGTCCTCGTCGAAGGCAAGATCGGGATCCTGGACTATTCCGCGTATATCGGGAACGGGCTCAAGGAAGCGGACAGCCTGCAGGATGGTCAGCAGTTTTCCGACAACAATAAGGACAAGGGAAAGGGCGGTCGCCTGGGACTCCAATTCAACAATGGGCTCGAGGCCGCCATTTCCTACTATACGGGGAAGTATGACGACCTCGATGAACGCAGCCTCACCCTCGAGGGCGCAGACTTCTCTTGGGTGGCGGACCAGTGGGAGGTCAAGGCCGAGGTCACCCGGGCCCTCATCGACAACCCGGAACCGTTCGCCAACGGAAAGTCCGAGGGTTATTCCGTATGGATGGTCATGAAGTTCGCCACCTTCCAACCTGTGGGGAGCTTCCAGAAGGTCAAAGTCGACGATCCCTACCACGGGGGGGGCACCTTGATCGACCGGAGCCGCTGGACGCTCGGCTGTCGGGTGGTCCTCGGCCCGAAGCTGTTCCTCAAGGCCGAATACGAATGGAACCAGGAGACCCCGAATATCAAGGACAATCTGTTCCGGGTCCAGGCGGCCCTCGGCTTCTGAGCCTTGAGTCGACCGCCCGAATCTGATACAATCCCCGGGCCCAACCGTGCCCGGACCCGGCCCGGAAATATTCACTGACAAAGGATGAGGAATGGCCAATCTGCTCGTTCTCGGCACCCAGTGGGGGGATGAAGGCAAGGGCAAGATCGTCGACCTGCTGACCCCCGCTTTCGACGTCGTCGCCCGCTACCAGGGCGGCCATAACGCCGGGCACACCGTCCATGTCCGCGGGAAAAAGATCGTCCTCCACCTCATCCCTTCCGGAATCCTCCATCCCGGAAAGTTCTGCTTCATCGGGAACGGCCTCGTCGTTTCCCCGGCGGCGTTCCTGAAAGAGATCTCCGAGCTCCAAGCCCTGGGGGTCCGGGTGGACCCGTCCCTGCTCGCGGTCAGCCGGAACGCCCACCTCATCATGCCGTGGCACCCGCTTCTCGAGAGGGTCAGCGAGGAGAGCCGGGGCGAGAGGAAGATCGGAACGACCTGCCGGGGGATCGGCCCCGCCTACGAGGACAAGGCCGCGCGGTGGGGCGTCCGGGCGGGAGACCTCCTGGACCCGCAGGTCCTCCGGGACAGGATCTTCGAGAACGTGGCCGCCAAGAACCGGATCTTCCAGGCCTATGGGCTCCCGGCCCTCGAGGCGCAGCCCATCCTGGAGGAATATCTGGCCTGGGGCGAAAAGATGGCTCCCTACATCCGCGACGTTTCCGACCTCCTTCACGGCCTGATGAATGCGGGCAAGAACGTGCTTTTCGAGGGCGCCCAGGGGGCCCTTCTCGACATCGACCACGGGACCTACCCCTATGTCACGTCGTCCAACTCAACGGCCGGCGGGGCCTGCACGGGGCTGGGCGTGGGCCCCAAGGCGGTCCATTCCGTCCTCGGCATCACCAAGGCCTATTCGACCCGGGTCGGCGGCGGGCCTTTCCCGACCGAGCTCCTCGACGAGCGCGGGAAGAGGATCGCGGCCCGCGGCGATGAGTTCGGCGCGACGACGGGCCGTCCCCGTCGCTGCGGCTGGTTCGACGCCGTCGCCGTCCGTTACTCGTGCCGGATCAACGGGGTCGACAGGATCGCCCTGACCAAGCCCGACGTCCTGGATGGGTTCGGTGAGTTGCTCGTCTGCACGGGTTATCGTTACGGGAGCGAGGTCCTCAAGAACTTTCCCTCGGAGCCCTGGATCCTCGAGAAGGTGATACCCGTTTACCGGACGCTCCCGGGCTGGCAGGATTCCGTCCACGGGGCCTCGGACGCCGCGGGCTTACCGCGGTGTTTCAAGGAATATGTGAGCCTCGTCGAGGACCTCGTCGAGACCCGCGTCGCCATCATCTCCACGGGCGTCGAGCGGGGGGAGACGATCCTTCTCGCCGGCGAGCTCGAAGGCGTCGTCGACCTCCGGAAGCTCCCGGAGGCACCGCCGCTTTGAGGAGGGCCGGGATGGGTGGAAGGTTCCTGCAACAGGTCGAGGTCAGCCGGGCGGCTCTCGTCCATAACATCGGCGAGTTCCGCCGCATCATCGGCCCCCGGCGGAAGTTCATGGCCGTTGTCAAGGCGAACGCCTACGGCCACGGCCTACGAGAGGTCGCCGGGGTCGCCCTCGAGAATGGCGTCGACTGGCTCGGCGTCAATTCCGTGGAGGAGGGGGCCGCGCTCCGCGACGCCGGCTTCGCCTGCCCGATCCTCATCCTGGGCTACGTTCCTCTCGGCGCGCTGGAGGAAGCCGTGGCCCGCGACCTGAGGCTCATCGTCTACAACCGTCAGACGGTCGAGCGGCTGGCGGCCGTCGCGCGCCGGCAGGGGACGGCGGCCACCGTTCACGTCAAGGTGGAGACGGGCACCCGCCGCCAGGGCGTGGAGGTCAAGGACATCTGGCCGTTCGTCCGCAACATCCGCCGGCATGAAGAGCTCGTCCTGGAAGGGCTGTCGTCGCACTTCGCCAACATCGAGGACACGACCAAGCACGACTACCCGCGGCTCCAGCTCGAGGCCTTCCGGGCCGCCGTCCGGACGGTCCAGGCCCACGCCGTGCGCGTCCCGGTCAAGCACATGTCGTGTACGGCCTCGACCATCCTCTTCCCGGAGACCGACTTCAGCATGGCCCGGGTCGGGATCGGCCTCTACGGCCACTGGCCGTCCAAGGAAACCTACCTGTCCTGCCTCCAGAAAAAGAGGGAGCCGCTCTTGCTCAAACCCGTCCTCTCATGGAGAGCCCGGATCGCCCAGGTCAAGAAGATCGGTCCCGACTTCTGCGTCGGGTACGGCTGCACGTACAAAACGACGCGGCCGACCGTCCTGGCCGTGGTCCCCGTCGGTTACTTCGACGGCTACGACCGCGGCCTCTCCAACACGGCCCACGTCCTCGTCCGGGGGCGGCGGGCGCCGGTGCGGGGCCGGGTGGCCATGGATTTCTTCATGGCCGATGTCACGGACATCCCGGGCGTGAGTCTCGAGGACGAGGTGACGCTCATCGGCGCCGACGGGAAGGAGAGGATCACGGCCGACGACCTGGCCGGCTTCGCCGGGACGATCAGCTACGAGATCCTGGCCCGGATCAACCCGCTCGTCCCCCGCGTCATCGTCTGAAGTCTCCTGCATCATTGAAGAGATGGGTCCTCTCCCGGTGCGCTTGTTTTCAGTGCCTCGGGGATGGCCTTCACTCCAGATCGCGGTTTTTCACGCCGTTCCCTCGGCGTCCGTTCTCGGCGTCTGCGGAACTCGCTCAGCGATCTACGGTCTGGTCGTTCAACGCGGTTCTTGCTCAAACATCCTCGCCGCCCTCCAAGGAGGGAACGCGCCCTTTTATCACGTTCCGGCCCTTCCCCTCGGCCTTTTCCTTGGGCGCGAGCAAGAGGGTTATGACAGTGCCACTCATCATTATTCCGACGGAGCGGCTTCGATTCCGCGGATTTCTGTGTTAAAATATTTTCACGGAGGTTGATACAATGGCCATTAAACCGGCGGACAAGCCCGATCCGCTTCTCGACCTGGACGCGGGAACGATGAGCCGGGAGCTCATCAATCTCGTGCTGATCCATCTTCCCGTTGACGTTTCCTTCGTCGACGACGAGGACACCGTCCGCTATTATTCGGCGAAAAAGGACAGGATCTTCCCCCGGTCGCCGGGCGTCATCGGGCGCAAGGTCCAGAACTGCCATCCGGCCAAGAGCATCGACGTCGTCGACAAGATCCTCAAGGCCTTCAAGGCCGGGACGCGGGACACGGCCGAATTCTGGATCGAGACGGGCGGGAAGTTTGTCCATATCCGCTATTTTGCCGTCCGGGACGCCCAGCGGCGTTACCGGGGGTGTCTCGAAGTCAGCCAGGATGTCACGCGCATCCGGGCCCTCGCGGGGCAGAAGTGTCTGCTGGACTGGGAATAAGGGCGTCACGAATATCCGAAGGAGGTCCGACATGGCCGTGAAAAAAGCCAAAGCCAGGAAGGGCGAGGCCTACGAATGCGGCGTCTGCGGCTACCGCGTCGTCATCGACGAGGCCTGCGGTTGCGCAGAAGAGCACGTCTTCGTCTGCTGCGACAAGCCGATGAAGAAGGCCGCAGCCAGGAAGCCGGCCCGGAAAAAATAGGCCCTTCGGCCTGGCCGGCGAGCCTTCGCCCACGCCAATCTCTACTAAATCTATAAGAATACTTGAGTTTTGGGGGAAAGGCGTGTATCATGAGAGGGTACGGGCGATAGAGCCCTGGATTATCGTCCGGGAAAGGCTTAATATAAATAGATGTCCCCCAAGGAGACCGGAATGAAAGAGAAAGTCGAACAGGCTTTGAACAAGATCCGCCCCGCCCTTCAGGGCGATGGCGGAGACGTGGAGCTTGTCGAAGTCGGCGCGGACGGGATCGTCCGGGTCCGGCTCAAAGGCGCTTGCGGCGGCTGCCCCATGTCCCAGATGACGCTCAAGATGGGGATCGAGCGGATCCTGAAGAAAGAGGTCCCCGAGGTCAAGAGCGTCGAGGCCGTCTGAGCTTCCGGGCGGGACGGGAACGGCCGGAGATGGATCCCTCATGAGGAAAGCGTATTTCGACCACATCGCGGCGACGCCTCTCCATCCGGAGGCCCTCCAGGCCATGCTCCCATACCTCGGTGAAGTTTACGGCAACCCCCAAAGCCTCCATTCCGCCGGACAGCAGGCCCAGGCGGCCGTCGACGCGGCCAGGGAAGAGGTAGCCGGCCTGATCGGGTCCGGACTGGAGGAGGTCTATTTCACCGCCAGCGGCAGCGAAGCGAACAACCTCGCGGTCAAGGGCCTCGCCCAGGCCTATCAGGCCAAGGGAAAGCATATCGTCGTTTCGGCGATCGAGCATCAGTCCGTCCTCAACCCGGTCAAGAGCCTGGAGAAGCTCGGGTTCTCCTCGACGGCGGTCCCCGTGGACGGCACCGGACTCGTCGACCCGGCCGAGGTCGAAAAGTCGCTCAGGAAGGACACCATCCTCGTTTCGGTCATGACGGCCAACAGCGAGGTCGGGACCGTCGAGCCTGTGGCCGAGATCGCCCGGGTCTGCCGGGCCCGGAACGTCCTTTTCCATACGGACGCGGTGGCCGCCGCCGGGTCGATCCCCCTCAATGTCCGGGACTTGGACGTCGACGCCCTCAGCCTGGCCGGGGACCAGTTTTACGGTCCCAAGGGCTCGGGCGCTCTGTTCCTGAAAAAGGGGACGCGGATCGTGCCCCTCGTCGAGGGCGGGATCCAGGAGGGCGGCCGGCGGGCCGGAACGGAGAACGTGGCCGCGATCGTGGGCCTGGGAAAGGCCGCTGCGATCGCCCGCGCCGGGATGGAAGCCCGGGCGGCCCGGGCCATCCCCCTCCGCGACCTCCTCATCGAGGAGCTCGTCCGCCGGGTCGATCACGTCATCCTCACCGGCCACCGGACCCGGCGCCTGCCCCACCATGCCAGCTTTTGCGTCGAGTTCGTCGAGGGCGAGGGGATGCTCCTGTTCCTCGACATGCAGGGCATTTCGGCTAGCAGCGGTTCGGCCTGCACCTCCAAGGCCCTCAAGGCTTCGCACGTCCTCCTGGCGATGGGCCTGGACCATGCCCTGGCCCAGGGGTCGCTCGTGTTCAGCATGATCGACGGCACGGGGCGCGAGGACGTCGAATACCTTCTCGACGCATTCCCCCCCGTGATCGAACGGCTGAGGAAGATGTCGCCCCTCTATACGCAGTATCTCAAGGAGAAAACCGATGCTATACAGCGATAAGGTCATGGACCATTTCCAGAACCCCCGCAACGTCGGGGTCATCGCGGACGCCGACGGTGTCGGCCAGGTCGGGAACCCCGTCTGCGGCGATATGATGACGTTCTACATCAAGGTCAAGGGCGACCGCCTGGAGGACGTCAAGTTCCAGACGTTCGGCTGCGGGGCGGCCATCGCCGTTTCCAGCATGGTCAGCGAAATGGCCAAGGGCAGGACCCTGGACGAGGCCATGAAGATCACGAACAGTCTCGTGGCCGAGGAGCTCGGCGGCCTGCCCAAGAACAAGCTCCACTGCTCGAACCTGGGCGCCGACGCCCTCCACGCGGCCATCGAAAACTTCAAGGACAGGCAGAGGTCCGGGGAGAAGGGCGCGTCCATGGCCGTGGATTCCCACGAGCACGCCGAAGGTTGCGCCTGCCCCTATTGCGAGGGGGCCCTGGAAGAGGGGGAGAAGGAGTTCTGCAAGGCCTGCCAGATCGAGCTCGAGGAGTGCCCGTCCTGCGGGGGCATCACGAAAAAGGGCGCCGCCACCTGCATCCAGTGCGGGAAGCCGCTGGCGGGCTGAAGGCTGTACCCGCGGGACGGACGGAGGGGAGGGACGTGGACCAGGCTGAGATCCTCGGCCGCATCGACGGGTTGAAGAAGCGGACGAACGCCGTCATCCTCGCCCACAACTACCAGCTCCCGGAGGTCCAGGACGCGGCCGACTTCACCGGCGATTCCCTGGAGCTGAGCCGCAAGGCCGCCGCCCTCGACGCGGCGGTCATCGTCTTCTGCGGGGTCCATTTCATGGCCGAGACGGCGGCCATCCTTTCGCCCGGGAAAAAGGTCCTGCTCCCGGAGCCCGGGGCCGGCTGCCCGATGGCGAACATGATCACCGGCCGGGAGCTTCGGATGTGGAAGGAGAAGTACCCCGGACGCAAGGTCGTCTGCTACGTCAACACAAGCGCCGAGGTCAAGGCGGAGAGCGACATTTGCTGCACCTCGTCCAACGCGATCGCCGTGGTCAACTGGCTGGGCGAGGACGAAGTCCTGTTCGTCCCGGACAAGAACCTCGCCGCCTACGTCGCCCGCGAGACGGGCAAGCGGATCATCGCCTGGGACGGATATTGTTTTGTCCATCACAGGCTCCGGCCCGGGGACATCAGCGCCGCAAAGGCCCGACATCCCGGGGCGGAGGTCTGGGTCCACCCGGAATGTGCCCTCGACGTCATCGACCTCGCCGACAAAGTCCTGTCGACGGGAAAGATGGTCACCGAGGCCCGGGCCACGAAGGCCCGGGAGGTCATCATCGGCACCGAAAAGGGGATCATTCACCGGCTGGGAAAGGAGAACCCGGCCGTCCGGTTCATCCCCGCCCGTGATTCGGCCCTCTGTGTCAATATGAAAATGACGACCCTCGAGAAAGTCCTGGCCGCGCTCGAGGGAAAAGTGCCTCCCGTCACGGTCCCGCCGGCGATCGCCGACAGGGCCCGGGGGGCCATCCAGGCCATGATCAAAATCTCATAAAGGAGTTTCTGCATGAAAAAGATGACCGAGGAGAACGTCAAGGCCGCCCTCGCAGGCGAGAGCCAGGCCCATATCAAGTATCTGGCCTTCGCCGAGAAGGCCGCGGCGGAGAAGCTGCCCAATGTGGCCCGGATCTTCAAGGCCAACGCCTACGCCGAACAGGTCCATGCCACGAACCACCTCAAGACCCTTTCCGGGATCGGCAGCACCAGGGAGAACCTCGTGGCCGCCGCCGGCGGGGAAAACTTCGAGGCCGAGGAGATGTACCCCGCCTACATCGCCGTGGCCCGGGCCCAGGGGGAAAAAACGGCCGACTTCAATTTCAATGCGGCCCTCCAGGCCGAGATCGTCCACCGCGGGATCTATCAGGCGGCGGGCAAGGCCGTCGAGTCCGGGAAGGACGCCGCGGCGAAGCCCATCCATGTGTGCTCGATGTGCGGCTTCACCATGGAAGGCGAGGCCCCGGACAAGTGCCCGGTCTGCGGGGCGCCCCGGGACAAGTTCGTCGCCTTCTGAGGCCCCCATGGCCATCGACCGCAAACTGAAGCCTTGGGAGATCCTCAGCGTCGGCATCCGCTCCGAAGTCGACGCCGTCTCGTTCTACACGCGGCTCCAGGGCCGGGTCAAGAACGTCATCCTCATCCAGAAACTTAAGTTCCTGGCCCTCGAAGAGGAACACCATAGGAAGATCCTCGAGAGGCTCATCGGCCAGCGCTTCCCGGAGAAGACCGTGGGAGCGCCCGAATCCTCCCTGATGCCCCCGATCGCCGCATCGGTCGGCGAGCAGGCCTCGGTCCTCGACCTCTTCCTGGCCGCCCTCAAGGCCGAAGAGACGGCTGAGAGCTTTTATCAGGAGGCCGGCGGGTTGGCGGAGGATGAGGGGAGCAGGAAGATGCTGGCCTACCTCAGCCGGGTGGAGAGGAGCCACCAGGCCATGATCCGCTCCGAGATCGATCTTCTCGAAAAATTCCCCGATTACTATAACGTCGAGGACTTCCATGTCGGCGAAGACCTCTTCCACGTCGGGCCCTGACCTGGACTCAGGCGGCCCCCGGGCATCCGCGGCCCCGCCGGCTCGTCCCGGGGAGGGGTGGATGCCTGGGAAGGAGGGATGATGAAATACAGTTGGCGCATCGGACGGATTTTCGGCATCGACATCAAGATCGATTCGAGCTGGATCGTCATTTTTGTCCTTTTCAGCTGGATGCTGGCAGGGAGCTATTTTCCGAGTTCGCACCCCCACTGGTCATTCGCCCTGAAGTGGGCCATGGGATTCCTCACCAGCCTTTTTGTCTTCGCTTCCGTCCTCGTTCACGAGCTGACGCACTCTCTCGTTGCCATCAAACAGGGGGAGGAGGTCAGGAGCATCACCCTCTTCATCCTTGGCGGCGTGGCCCAGATCAGCGAAGAACCCAACGAACCGCTGAAGGAGTTCTCGATGGCGATCGTCGGGCCTCTGTCGAGCTTCTTCCTCGGTGTTATCTTTTTGCTCATTTCCCTCCTGCTGCCGGCCGGCGCCGAGCCGTTCCGTGCCTCCGCCTCCTATCTGGCGATGGTCAATTTCACCCTCGGCGCTTTTAACCTTCTGCCGGGCTTTCCCATGGACGGGGGACGGGTTTTCCGTTCCATCGTCTGGAAGGTCACGGGAGACCTCAAGAAGGCGACACGCATTGCATCCCTGGCCGGCGACGGGATCGCCTACCTCATGATCCTCGTCGGCGTCCTCCAATTCCTGAACATCCCCCAGCTTCTGGGCTTCCCCCAGTTCCTGGGGGGTAGCGTAGGCGGGTTATGGCTCGTTCTTATCGGCTGGTTCCTCCACAGCGCGGCGACGCGCGGTTACAGCCAGGTCATGATCAAGTCCGCCCTGGAGGGCCTGAAGGCCCGGGACCTGATGAATACGGACTTCGAAACCGTGCCCGCCGGGCTGCCCGTCCAGACCCTCGTCGACGACTACATCCTGAAAAAAAAGGAGCGCGTCTTTCTGGTGACCGTGGGTCAGGACCTGAAGGGGATCGTCTGCCTGGAGGACGTCAAGGCCTTGGCCCGCGGGGAATGGCCAAGCTCTCCCGTTTCGGACATCATGACACCGAAGGACAAGCTCCAATCCGTGTCCCTTGACGCCGACGGCAACCAGATCCTCGCGACACTCGCGTCCAGGGATCTCCACCAGGTCCCCGTGATGGACGGCGACAGAGTCGCGGGGGTCATCTGCCGGAGCGACATCCTCAAGATCCTTCAGGTCCGGTCCGATCTCGGCATTTGAGAAAGCGGGAGGGACGACATGGACAAAGAAGCGACGCGCGTCCGGGAGATCATCCGCCTCCTAAGGAAACACTATCCCGGGAGCCGGACCGCCCTCGAATTCCGGAGCCCGTTCGAGATCCTGGTCGCGACCATCCTGGCCGCGCAGTGTACGGACGAGCGGGTCAACATGGTCACCCCGGGCCTTTTCCGGAAATACCCGACGCCCGCCCATTTCGCCCGGGCCGCCCGGGCCGAGCTCGAACAGGAGATCCGGTCGACGGGGTTTTTCCGGAATAAAGCGAAAAGCCTCGTCGGGGCTTCGCAGAGGATCGTCGAGGAATTCGGGGGGACGGTGCCCGACTCGATGGAGAGGCTCATCACCCTGCCGGGCGTGGCCCGGAAGACGGCCAACATCGTCCTCTCGGCGGGATACGGCAGGGCCGAGGGGATCGCCGTCGATACCCATGCCCGCCGCCTTTCTCAGAGACTGGGACTGAGCCGGGAGATTGACCCGGACAAGATCGAGCGCGACCTCCTGGCGATCATCCCCAGGAAGGACTGGCTGGATTTCAACTCCCTGCTCGTCGACCACGGCCGGGCCCTTTGCCAGGCCCGGAAGCCGAGGTGCCCGGAATGCTTCCTCCGGCGGCTGTGCCCGTCGGCGGCCGGTTTTTTCCCCGGCCTGAAGGACTCATGATCAAGGACGCCATGCTTTGGGCCCCGCTCGAGGGCGGCAAGGTCGCCTGCGCCCTGTGCAGCCACCGCTGCGTCATCGCCCCTTCAAAGGCCGGCATCTGCGCCGTCCGCGAGAACCGCGAAGGGAAGCTCGTGACTCTCGTCTACGGCGAGGTCATCGCGGCCCATGTCGACCCCATCGAGAAGAAGCCGCTCTTCCATTTTTATCCCGGGTCGAAAGCGCTCTCCATCGCGACGGCCGGCTGCAACTTCCGGTGCGCGTTCTGCCAGAACTGGGAGATCTCCCAGGCGCCCCGGAGAAAGGACGGAGGCATCGGAGGCCACAAGCTGTCCCCCCAGGAGATCGTCCGCGAGGCCCTGGCCCAGGATTGCCGGAGCATCTCGTACACGTACACGGAGCCCACGATCTTCTTTGAATACGCTTTCGATACGGCGAGGCTGGCGAAGGAGGCCGGGCTGGCCAACAATTTCGTGACCAACGGCTACATGACGGGAGAGGCCCTGACAGCCATCCGGCCGTATCTCGACGCGGCCAACGTGGACCTCAAGGCGTTCAAGGACGAAACGTACAAGAAGGTTTGCGGGGCCAGGCTCGAACCCGTCCTCGGCTCGATCCGTCGGATGAGGGAAATGGGCATCTGGGTCGAGGTCACGACCCTGGTCGTTCCCGGGCTGAACGACGGGGCCGAGGAGCTCACGGCGATCGCCCGGTTCATCGCCGGGGTCGACCCCGAGATCCCCTGGCACATCAGCCGCTTCCATCCGGACTTCGAGTATACCGACGCCCCCCCGACGCCGGCGAAGACCCTGCGCCTGGCCGCTGAGATCGGGAACAGAGAGGGACTCCGCTACATTTA
>Ga0208457_1000293_pt1 | contig 55871 bp, 53 predicted proteins | sample June2015DPH_10_1_FD_185513 | JGI IMG/M metagenome (GOLD analysis project Ga0208457, IMG submission 185513) | Peatland microbial communities from SPRUCE experiment site at the Marcell Experimental Forest, Minnesota, USA - June2015DPH_10_150... | ecosystem: Environmental > Terrestrial > Soil >... | reverse complement strand
CCCCTACTACGTCCGCGTGGATGCGTCCGGCGCGATGCACGTAGGCGAGCCAGTACCAACCGACCCTGTCGGCTGCAAGGACTACCTCGTCACTCTGCGTTGAACCGAACGTGCTAACGATCCGCGCGTCGTGTCGCTGCGGCGACACCGCAAGCAGCGCATGGCAGCTACGGACACGTATTAGCAGGCGCGGGTCTGCCAGACCAGGTGCTGTCCGTGCCGAAGAGTTGGATCGACAGCGCGGCGACCTTGTCGTTGAGCAGACAGTTGGCCGCGTTCACGTTGCTGATGCCGGTGATCGTGTAGGGCGGCCCCAGAACCACCTGGCTGATGTTGCCGCTGGGGACGTCCTGACCCTCGGCCACGAAATCCGCCACCTTGTTCGACGGGAAGTCAGTGGCCACGCTCGTCCCGAGGGTTGAGATCAGGCTCGGTACCTTTAGGATCTGGCTCGGCTGCGCCATCTTGTGAAGCAAGGCCACGAGGACTTGCTGCTGACGCGACGACCTCTTCCAGTCGCTATCGCCGACACCGTGGCGCGACCTCACGTAGGCCAGAGCGTTCCTGCCGTCGAGGTGATGCGGTCCGGCGGACAGGGAGAAGCCGTAGGGGCTGCCGTCGAGCCAGTCGTAGCTCGGGTCGTAGATAGGGCTCGGGTTCACGATGTCGATCCCGCCGACCTTGTTGATCATCGCCACGAATCCGTCGATGTACATCACCGCGTAGTAGTTGATCGGGATGCCAACGAGGTAGCTCACCTCTTTGATGAGGGTCGTGTAGGGGTCATCGGGGGACTTGATGTGCCCGCTGCGGACGTAGGTCGGTAACGCATTGATCTTGTCGGAAGGCGCGTCGACGCCGCCAAAGTAGAAGGGGAAGGCCGCGCTGTCGCGAGGCACGCTGACCATCTGGATCGAGTTGGCCTTCGGGTCGTAGCTCACGACCATGATCGAGTCGTAGAGGTTGGAGCTCGCCCCGCTGCTCGTTCCGGTGAACAGGATGGTCACGCGACCGTCAGGTGCCGGGGTCGGGAGAGCTTCAGGCGTGCCGGTGGGACCGGGGGTCTGGCCCGGAGCCAGGCTCGGCGGGGGGGTCGCCTGCACGAGCAGATCCTTGTTCCCGGTGAAGACCCGAGCCCCGGCGTCCGAATAGGCCATCAGGTAGTACCCGCCGCCGAGGTGGGTCACGACGATGATCGCGGCCAGGGCTGCCAGAACGGCCCAATCGAGGACCTTGCGGGCCGAGTTCCTGTTCCCTCCCCGGAACGCATGGACGACCGAGGCGAGCCGCCAAGCGCCGAACAGGATCACGATCCCAACCGCGGCCAGGCCGACGGTTCGATCGGCGAAGAGTTGAGCGGCAAAGACAACGGGCCCACGCCGGAGTCCGTAGACCAGCAAGAGCACCGCGACCACTGACGGCACGGCGAAGATCGCCGCCAGGCGGCGATTGCGCAGGTACAGCTGCCCGAGGCCGGGCCACAAGAAGGAGAGCAGGGCCGCCAAAGATGGCGATCGCCCCCGAGCCCTCCTGGTCGGCGCGTTCCTCTCCAAAGCGATCAGCTCCATTCGCGAGGCGAAAACGCGTCTGTGACGTCGCCCTCGAGTACGCCGTGATGATCGATCCTCGGCGGTCGCCTCGATTCTCTGCGATGGGTGGCATGCCATTGCAACACGCTTCGCCGGCGGATCTCAGTCCCGACCCGCGCCGCCTAGTCTACCGGCCCGGAGATCCTGCACTACGTGGTCATGGTGTCGGCGAGTCAGCCGCCGTCTGGGCCAGACCCTGACCACGCATCTGCCGATGTCGCCAAGGCGGGCCAGCGCGGTCTATCGGTTCCTGGACGGTCCCCGGCTGATAGCCACCGCTGCGACGGAAACGCCCACATCGAAGACCAGGAGCTGGCGTGGCCGCCGGGCGAGCCACAGGTTCGCAGCCACCAAGGCTCCGGTGAGAAGGGCAAGAGCCAGCGGATGCCGCGCGAGAAGGTGAGCCAGGACCTCCTGCTCGGTCGAACCGATCACAGCCAAACACACTGGGCACATTGAACGCACCTCCGATTGAGAAGCGGTCGAGCTACTCGCTCCCCCGAGCCTTCTTGGCTCGGTTACCCTCATTTCGCGCCCGGCGCGGCGCTCGCGGAAGTGGGGATACGTGCGAAGTTGAATTCGGACCGGCGCTACACCCTAGGCGACCTCATCGACGAGGCCAAGCGGGCGGGTTTTCGTCCTAACAAGGCCCTCGTGTCTCGGTTCGTCACCGTCGGGCTCCTCGATCGCGCCGACGGAACCGGCCCCGGCTATAAGGGTGGAGTCCGGTGGACCTGGCCGCAGAGCCAGCGTGACCTTCTCCTGACCCTTCTAGACAAGCACCGGACGGTGAGGTCGCCGCTTTCGCTCGCGAACATCCCGATCGCGGTGTGGCTTCTGTGGGGTGAGGGTTGGGTGCCGTTACGCCAGGCCAGACGAGCTCTCGAGACGTTCGCGGAGGTCCAAAAGGAAGCCCCGCGACATGACTACCGTCGCGCCGCGCTGAAACTCGTGGGCGAACTGGCCCAGCCTAGGGCCGACTTCCGTGCCAAGGACGCACTCGTGGACACCCTCGTGCACAGTGCCCAGACGAGGCAGTTCGACGCGGCAACCATCGGGCCGCTACTCAATGCGGTCGTTGGCGGGAGCGAGCCGACGGCCCAGACAGATGGTCCGAGGACACTCGGAATACTCGAAGCCCAGTGGGCCGCCCGAAGCCGATTTCACGAGTTAACCGATGGTTACTTCCAGTGGGCCCGAATGTTCGCACTGGTCGGCCAGGCGAGCTATGCACGGGACTGGCGGCACCTTGCGTCAGATCCTAGGTTCGGCCAGCTCAACGAGCCTTTCGACTTCGAGCATGTCGCCAACTCGGCGTGCCGCGACGTTCTCTTCGTCCTCGGGATGGCGCTCGTGCTGCCGCGCTCTCGGGAGCTGCCAGAGGCACTCAGGCTCGGACCGTGGTTGGATGGGCGCGGTCACGTTGAAACGGACATCGAAGTCCATCGAACACCGCTGTGGCTACCGACTGGTCACGAGGCCGGCAGCCTCGGTATCAACGTGAGAATCTGGATCGATCCCGTGACGACCGAGCCAACGTAGCACATGTCTCTTCGCGTCTATCTCGACCAAAACAAGTGGATCGAGTTATCTGCCGCCGCCCAGGGAAAGGCTGGCTTTGAGCATCTCGACGATGTACTCCTCGTCGCGCGACATGGCGTCGAACATGGGCTTGTTTCCTTCCCGTTGTCATCGATCCACTACATGGAAACCTGGGGCACGAAGCCTTGGCGCCAGCGGCAACCACTCGCCACTATCATGGCGGAGTTGTCGCGCTTCCTAACGATCGCGGGTCATGAGGAAGTGTTGGCCATGGAGCTCGATCGGGCCCTGCAAGAGCGGTTCGGTCGTCCAACCAACATTCGAGCGGTCGACCTCTTCGGCTATGGAGTCGCGCATGCGTTCGGCAAAGCGAACCTCGGCCTGCGCGACCGCCTCTCTCCCGAAATCCGAGCTGCGATAGATGAGCACCCGAGCCTCGGCCGGACCATTGACGACATTGGGGAGTTCTCGGCGCTTGCCGGCCCCCCTCGAGACTTGCCGGTTGTTGGTATCGATACGACGTCCCACAAGGTCTTTGGGGACCGATTCGCGGAAGGGGAACGCAGTCTGGCGTCGAGGCTACGAGAACAGGGCTTTGCCAAAGGACGGCTACCGAGGGCGCTCGTGGCCAGCGTCTTTCTCGATATCCTCGATCCGGTCAACGATGCCTTCGCACGAGCCGGAATCTCCGCCGCGGAGCTGGACACGCGGGACGCAATCACTGACTTCGTGATGTCCCTCCCGTCAATGCACGTTGCCTACGAGATGCGACGCATCCGGCACCGCAACCCACAGCAGAGCTGGAAGCCCAACGACCTCAACGACATCGCGGCACTTTCCATCGCCATCCCTTACTGCGAGGTGGTAGTAACGGAGCGTCACTGGCGAGGAGTGCTCACTGATGCCCACCTCGACACTCGTTACGGCACAGCCATCCTTGACGATCTTTGCGAGCTTCCAGCCCACATCGTCGCAGTCCAAACGTAGTCCGGCATCCCTGGCGCAATCACGTCATGCCGCGATCAAGCCATAGAGTCGAGGCGCTTAGCCTCCAACTCGCCCGCCGATGTGACATGAGTGGCCGGACGCGCAGCTCCTCTCGCACTGACCTCAGACACCTCGGGCGAGGATTCGATCGTTCGGCGGACTAACAAGGGTGCCGCCGGTCCGGGAACTGCGAAATGGCGCTTCTGACACAGATCGAGGCGCCCCGTCGTTATTCTCCCAGTGGAAGGCACGCAAGCAGGGAGTTTGGTCTTGAGGGTGGCCGAAACCGCGCGAGCGAGACCGCTGGACTCCCAGGTCGCGTTCGAGGAGATGTACGTCGCCGCGTGGCCTCGACTGTGTCGCTATGCGTGGGTCCTGGTGAGGCACCATGAGGACGCTGAGGACGTGGCCGCGGAGACCGTCCGGCGCGCCTACGGCGCGTGGCAGGCCGGCCGCGGACCCGTTGGAGATCCGATCCCCTGGCTGTTCTTGATAGCTCGCCGGATCGTGATCGACCGCAACAAGCGCCCGGCCCTATCCTGGCTCTCACTCTCAAGGGCTGCCGATCTGCCCGTCTCCTCCGACTCTTCCGGTCGCCTCGAGGCCGCCGTCTGGTTCGACCAGCTCCGCGAATGGCTGTCGCCGCGGCAGCATGAGGCGATCGTGCTGCGGTTCCTCTTTGACCTCCGTGACGACCAGATCGGCCGAATCATGGGGCTCTCGCCGGCCGGAGTCCGCACCAACGTTTCTCGAGGGGTGGCTGTCCTACGCAAGCGACCGGAGGTACTCGACCGATGAGCGCAGACAACTTCGAGCGAGCCCTTCGCAACGGGATGAAGGCGCGCGCCGCCGAACTCGATCGAACGGTGCGCCCCGCACCTCCGCTTCAAACCTTGCTGACCTCCCAGCCACCCGGCGGGCGACCGGAGGGGCGGACGAGACTTCGACCGGCCCTCACGGTGGCAGGCTTGGCGGTTCTGGTCACGCTCGCCGTCTCGGGGTCGCTCTGGCTCGGGCAGCGCCCGGGCAGCGGCCCCCTGTCGTCAGTTACGCCCTCATCCTCGCCGTCGCCAGCGACGCCGTCTCCCTCGCCGGCGGCGCCGTCTCCGTCGCTCGCCACCGCTTCGCCGTCGCCATCCACGTCGTTCCCGGCGTGGTCACCGCAACCCCCAGCGTCGGAAGCCAGCGTGGGCGTCCTTCGCCCCGAAGCCTACGAGTCGTAACGGGACCGAATATGCGTTCGTCGGCGACCAGAGGGCGCTGGATCGTCTCGATCGGCGCCATCGTCCTGGTTGGTTCCTCGCTGATGCAGTGGTGGCAGATCGGCGGTGGCCCAGGCGAGCTGTCTATTTGGAGCGACATAGGCATCTCCGACGGCCGGGTCTTTCTGATGTTTCTGGCCGCGATCGCTTGTCTCCTGCTTGTGACCCTCCCTTTCGCATCCGAGAGGCCGGTCTCGATCGATCACCCCGTCACCTACCTCGGGCTGTTCGGCGTGGCGGTCCTTGGCTACGCGCTGCGTGTGGCGGACTTGGCCAAGCAGCGGCTCGTGCCGTGGCCGCCGATGCTAGGCGTCGGCTTCTGGCTAGCTGCCGTCGGCCTGGCGGTGCTTGGCCGCGGCGTCTTCGAGGTCTTCAAGGAGCGTAGGCGCCGTGCGGAGGACTCCGACGCCAAACAAGAAGCCAAGGATGAAGTCACCGCTAAAGTCACGACGGGTGAGCCCGGTGCCGAGGCCCAGGCTGAGGACCCCTCGCCGCCGCCGCCGCCGCTCTACGTTCCCCTGTGGGTCATGCGGATCTGGCATCGTCTGGCGCGCCCGTCGCGGCATCCCGACCGCTCGGCCGCGCTCGATTCCGAGCCGCGCGGCCGCATCGACCGTCTCGACATCTGGGTCGTCGTGGCGCTGGTCGTCGTGATCCTGTCGATGCGGGTGTGGCGCCTCGACGAGCCCCTCCAGATGCATTTCGACGAGGTCTACCACGCCCGTACCGCCACGGAGTTCCTGCAGGACTGGCGATACAACATCCCCCACGACATCTTCGAGTGGACTCACCCAATGCTGGCCAAGTACGCCATCGCAGGTGGTATCACGCTCTTCTCCGACGACAGGGTAACGGCCACCGCCGACCTCAACGTCGCCGTCAAGGCCACCCTGGTCCAGCCGCGGACCCTGACCTCGCCGATGGCCGATCCGAACATCCCGGACGCGCGATCGGGCGGTCGCCACGGGGATCGCCTTCTGGTGGCCACCGGCTCGGACGTACGCGTCTTCGACCTGCAGACGCGCGCCCAGGTCCAGACCTTCGCCATCCTGGGCGCCACGGCCTTCTCGGAGGTCGGCCCGACGGGCCCAGTCTACGTCGGCACGTCGACGGGGCACATCTACTCGATCGACACCAGATCCCTCGACGACGTCCAGAACGGCCTGGCGTCATCGGCCAAACCGGCGGTGGATCTCGGAGTCGACACCGGCCTCGCCATCACCCACGTCTACACGGGCACTCCGCCCTTCATCCTCGCCTCCGACGCCGCGGGCAATATCGTCTCGATCGACCTGGGGCAGAACGGGGGCACGATAGTGGCGCGCGGCCTCGTGCCCGGAGCGGCCGACTACGCCGACCTCGGCAACGGCCCGGCCGTGATCGTGCGCAGCGCCACTGCCTCGTCCAGCGCGACGATGCCGGCGGAGGCACAGGCGCTGGCGTCGGCCCTCGACCTCGACCCGGCGGTGGTTCAGGCCGCGATGGAGGCCCCCGCCCCGTCGGGCCTGCCGCAGGTTCTGGATCTCGGCTCGCTCTCCGTCACTCAGGTCAAGGCCATCAACGACCTGATAGCCGCGGGCACCCTGACCGACATCACGGTGGAGCAGTCCAACCCGCAGGTCATCGTTGCTTACCAGGACGGCGTCGGGCTGCTCGACGCCCGGCGGCTCAAGCTGACGCCGAGCATCGCGACCGATGCCCCGGCGACGTCGATCGCCATCAACGTCAACCCCGACGGGACGGTCAACACGAGCCAGTCGTCCTACGTGGCGGCCGGGAACTCGATCGTTCTCATCCACCCCAACACCAGCAGCGACATCGGGTCCGTGACCAAGGACGGGAACCAGACGTTGGCCCGCATGCCCGGACCGGTCACCACGGTCGTGGTCGACAGCGCCACCAAGGTCGCGCAGGCCCTGGGCCGCACGCCCGACGGCCAGAACTGGACCATCTACGCCATCGAGACCAACGGCAACGCCGTCTTCTCGGACGCTCAGCTGCCGTTCCAGCCGGTGGCCATAGGCCTCGATTCGAGTCCAAACCTGCCCGATTCCGATCGAGAGCAGCTTCTCGCGATCGCCCCTGACGGTTCGATGGCGTCGGTCGACGTCGGCCAGTTCGCATTCTCCTGGCGCATCGTCGGGGTCCTCTTCGGCGCCTTGATGGCGGCCTGCCTGTACCTGCTGGCGCGGCTGCTGTTCCGGCGTCGGTCGGTCGGCCTGCTGGTGGCGCTCTTCTCGATGACCGACGGCATGCTGTTCGTTCAATCGCGGATCGCGATGAACGACACCTACGTCGGCGGCTTCCTCTTACTCGCGTACCTCATCTTCGCGGTCCTGTGGCTCGGCGCCTGGAAGAACCGAGCCGCCTTCTGGCTGCTCATGCCGGTCCTGGGCATCGTCCTGGGCCTCGCCCTGGCCGCCAAGTGGGTGGCGCTCTATGCCATTTTCAGCATCGGCATCCTGATCCTCATCCGCTCCGCCCTCGGCAGGTTGATCTCGGTCCTCGGGCTGGCGGCGGGAACCGGGCTTCTCGGTTGGCAGGCGATCGCGGAGATGTCCACGCAGCCCGATACCGGCAACCCAGCGGCCGTCGTCGGGTTGATCGGCCTGGCCCTGGCCGTGGTCGTGGGCGGCTTCTGGTGGGTCTCGAAGACACGAGCCACGCCCGACAAGGTGGTCGTGGCGGTCGTGAGCGCGTTGATCGCGGTGGGGTTGTTCCTGGCGGCGTTGCTCGAGTCGCCGGGGACGATCCAGAACGGCGCGCCGAACTACACGTTCTTCCTGATCATGCTTACGGTCACGGCCATCGTCGCCGCGGTGAATGCCTACCACCCGATCGCGTGGACCCGTGAGGAGTACCGGTTCGCGATCGGCGCGCCGATTGTCGTGGGGGGTCTTGCCTTGCTTGGCGGGCTGGTCCGCGGCAGCGGGCCTCTGCTCGAGGTCGGGGCCGTCGGACTGGGGACTGGAGCCTTCGCTGCGGGTGCCTTCTGGTTTGGCGGCAGGCTCGGGTTTGGTCCGCTGGCCCTGCCGCCGGGGCCGAGTGACCCATCGTCGTTCGCGAGTCCGCCTGCACCCGCCCCGACGGGCTGGTTGCGGCTCGGCACCGGGTTTGGGCTTCCGGCGGCCTTCATGGCCTTCTGCCTGCTGATCCTGCCGATCGTCGTATACGTGGCGCTGTACGTGCCATGGGCCATGCCATGGCAGCCCCAGACGGACACCTCAACCACGAGCTATCGAGGCGGCCTGCCGGTGATGTACTGCCCCGACCCGGACACTGACCCCAGGTCGCCCACCTATGGCAACTGCATCCACGGCGATGGCTGGCCTAACGGGCACACGGGCAAGCCGCTCATCCAGCTGACCATCCAGATGTACAACTACCACAACGACCTGCGCGCGTCGCACGCCGCTTCGTCGCCGTGGTGGGCCTGGCCGATGGATCTCAAGCCCGTCTGGTTCGAGAGCATCGGCTACGGCCCCGACATGGGCTCCTGGATCCATGACGGCGGCAACCCGGCCCTGTGGTGGGTGGCGATCTTCGCCATGGGCTTCATCACCTGGCAGGCTTTCAAGCGGCGGAGTCTCGGTCTGGGCCTGATCGCGATCGCCTTCTTCTGGCAATGGCTGTCGTGGGCTCGTATCGACCGGGCCGCGTTCCAATACCACTTCTACACGGCCTTGCCCTTCTTCCTGTTAGCGCTGGCGTACTTCCTGGCCGAGCTGTGGCACGGCCCGTCGCGCCGGACCTGGCTGCTGGCGCGCGTCGCCGGGGCCTCCGCCCTTCTCTTCCCGGCCGCCATCTGGCTGCTCAAAGATCCGCTGTGCACGGTGGCACGGGTCAACACCAGCGACTACTTCGGGAACACGATCTGCGGCTCCGGGACCGGCGACGTCAATGTGGAGACCCGCACCTTCCTGATCGCGGTCGTCCTGATCGCCGCCCTGGCCGTACTGGCGCTCTTCCTCTGGCGGCTCGAGGGCCGTCAGCGGGCCGGGCTCGAAGACCCGTTCTGGATCGTCCAGCTGCTCGTGTCCGTCGGCATCGCCGGGATGCTGCTGTGGTGGCTGGGCCAGAACGGCCCGCGCACATCGCTGATCCGTGTGGCTCTGCCGCCCGATATGCTGGCGCTCGTGATGCTCGCCCTGGGCATCTGCCTCGCCATAGTTTGCCTGCTCGCCCGCAACCCACGCCGCTTCGTGCTCGGCGTCTGCGTGTTCGCCGTGGCGGCGTTCGTGGCGCTGTATCCGGACCTGTCGGCGCTGCCGCTGCCAAATACGATCCTCGGCATCTACGACGCGCTGCTGCCGACCTGGTTCTACGGCTTCCAGTTCTCGGTCAACCTGCAGCCGGCCAACACGCCGCCACTCATCTCCGGCTGGCCGCTGGTTATTGCGGCGTTGATGGTGGCGGGCCTCGCCGCCTGGGCGGCCTGGGAGCATCGAGTGATCGTCGGCTTCCAGCGGTCGCGGCTGCTCTCGGGGTCGACCGAAGGCTCCGGTCAGGGCCCGGCCGCCGTCGAGCCAGCGGCGCCGCACTTGGCCTCGGCGGAGTTGGCCGACGAAGCCTCTCCCGAGACGTCCAAGAAGGACGAGCTGACCTCCTGAGATCCCGCGTGACGTCGGCCCAACTTTGGCCCGGCTGAGGCGCTGGAGACGCGGCGGGAGTGGCAGCCAGCCGACGGTCTCGTGAGATCATGGCAACGTTACGATCGGGCGATCGTGCGGTGCTTTCCTGGCCCCACCGACGTGGTCTCTGAAAGCTCGGGTCTCCGACCTAGTCGAGAGGCATCTCCAGCTCGACGATGAGCGGCACGTGGTCGCTGTCGTGGAGCCAGCGGGCCGGATCTCCGAGCTCGAAGCGCCGGACGCGAGGTAGCCAAGCAGCCGGGACGAACGCATGGTCGACGAGGTAGGGGCGATCGCGGTGCCGGTACCAGTAGAGGCTCGCCCCCGTCTCGGCACCGTGAGGTTCACCGGTCCGGGCGTGATAGATGCTTACATTGCCGGCGGCAGCGAGGATGCCAACAGTCCTGGCAAATGCCGGATAGCGCGGCGTGTCCCACTGGGCGTTGTCGTTGAAGTCGCCGATCACGAGCGTCCGGCGCCGAGCTAGGAACGGGCCATAGTGGTCAAGGGCTCGATGCGTTCGACCAAGCCGCGGACCGGACTCTTGGCCACGGTGATTCATCGCCCAGACAGCAAGGATGTCGAAGCCGCCGGCAACGTCGAGGTGAATGGGCAGGAACCACTCACGGGCTGGATCCCACGACGCGTCGACTCGCGCTACTAGCCCCGGCCGGGCAAACACCCCGAGGCCTTTCCGGTGGTTCCGCCCCGTCCAGCCGACGCGAAGTAGCGCGCCGCCGCCAAGCTCGGGAACGTCACCGACTTCTGCGAGGACCGCGATATCTGGGGTTAGATCGACCAGACCAGTTGCCTTGCGCTCGGCCGCCATGTTGATGTTCCAGGCGACCACTCGGAGCCGCGAGCTGACGAGACCGGGTGATGACATCGCTTGAGAGTATCGCCTCGGACCGAACGGCCAATGGTCAACAGGCCAGATTCGACGCGATGCCGCGATGGTGTTGCTTTCGCGGGCCGGCCGAGTGAGTCATGTGGGCGACCATCTCGCACCCGAGGCGCTCCACGATGACCGCTCAACCACTCCCCGCCCTGACCAGCGGAGACCCGTCGGCCTGGGACCAGGCCCTCTACGCCTTCCTCGTCGAGAAGGGCAACCGCTCCGGCTCCCGGCGCACGGTCGAGTCCTACTCCCGGATGCTCTGGCCCTTCTTCACCGACTTGAGCAAGACGCCGGATCGAGTCAAACCGGCGGACGTACTCGCCTGGGTCCACGGCATCGGCAAGTCCGGCCGGACGCCGTCGTCAACGACAGTGGGCGCCCGGATCGCCTGCCTGTCCTCCTTCTACAGATTCCTGATCCGGATGGGCCTGGTGGTCTCGAACCCCTGTGATGCAGTTGAGCGCCCAAGGAGCATCCAGTCGGTCGCGCGCGGCTACGGGGCAGACGAGGTGCGACGGCTGCTGGAAGTGGTTCCCGAGAGTGTAGCGGGGCGGCGCGACCGGGCAATCTTGCTGACCCTCGTGCTTACCGGCCGGCGCCGCTCTGAGGTGATGAACCTTAGAGCCGGCGATCTCAGCCTCGAGGGCGAGACCTGCTTCTACGCCTATCGGGGCAAGGGCGGCAAGCGAGGTCGGCGGGAACTCCCCCGCCCGGCCTACGAGGCGATCTGCACTACCCTCGCCGACGCGGGGAAGGACCTGGCGGCGATGGCTCCCGAGGAGTCGCTCTGGCAGGCCGCTGCGCGCCCGGAGGGAGTGACGAGCGGCACGTTCTACTCACGGTTCCGCCGCTACCTCCGAGCAGCTGGCTTTTCGCCGACTGGCATCCACGTGCTTCGGCACACAGCCGCGAAGCTCCGCCGCGATGCCGGCGAGTCGATCGAGGACGTCAGCGCGTTCTTGGACCACTCGAGCCTTGCGGTCACGACGGTCTACCTGCGTCGTCTCGAAGGTCAGGAGGATCGGGCCTGGCGCGAGGTGGCTGAATCAATCGGGGTCTAGCAACGGGAGAAGCCCCCGCCACTCGAGGGGGAAGGGGACGGGGGCTCCGAGGCGACGACCGCTCTGGGGGAGAAGCAGCCGTCGCACCCAGATTCTAGTGCCCAGATAAGCGCCAGATGAGCGACGTTGGTTACGGTCGGTGCGGGTCGGCCTCCGCTCTGTGACCGGGCCGATGCCGGACGACGGTGAGCGAGCCGGTGAGGGGGCTGCCGCAGGCGTCCCGACCCAGCCACCCCTCAATGCGAGCCCGGCCCATAAGCGACAATGAACGCGTGTCGCGTGATCTCACTCCTGGGGAGCGCCATACACTCGAAGGGATCATCCAGGCGCCGAAGATGCCCGAGTCGGTGCCAGCGTCCCTGCGCGGCTGCTTCGATGGCCCGCGGCGGGCCGCGGGGTTGATCCTGCGACTCGCAGGCCCCGACGGCACGGCCGATGACCGACGAGAACTCGATGAGCTCCTTGTAGCCCCACGGCTAGCACCCTGGCACTGGGTGAAGCGGGACGCGGGCCAGGCATACCGAAAGTGGACAGACGACCGCGTGCCGGTGACGGCAGATGAACGGCGGCACAAGCGCCAGAAGATCGTCGCCGAGAATGCGGTGCGAGGTTGGATCGGCTCCCCGGTGCTGGCGAGCGAGATCGAGGCGGCGCGGTCGGAGCTCAGCGCCATCGTCGATCCGCTCGTCCTGCCCGATCAGGCGATCGTCACGATGGTTACGGCGCGCCTCCTCGGCGGAAGGTCCAGCTACCCCGATGGCAGCGAATGGCCCGACCCGTTCGACGGAGCGCCACAGGACGTGAACAAGTGCGCCGAGCAGATCCGGCCGGTCTACTTGGCCGCCCTAATGCAGCTGGCGCGGCGGATCGCGGTCGCTGGAGTAGGGCTCGATCCCAATGACCCAGCTGTCCTCCTGGTTCTCGCGCAGCTGGCGCTCCTGCCGGTAGACCTTACCCGTCCACCTGCCGATCTCGTCCGCAGCTTGAACATCTGGCCACCGGGCTTCATCGACCTCGAGGCGGCCGTGCGCGGTCAGGTCGCCACCTGGTCGAGCCGACATGGGCGCAGCGCCCGCTTCCAGCGCGACCTCCTCGCCAGCGCTGAGGCTATAGCCCGCCGCCTCGGGCCTCCCGCCATTCGCGCGCCATATTCCGGCGGGCACAAGCGAGCAACCCGCCGCGACACGCTACAGCTCGAGAAGGCACTTGCGGTACTCGTTGCCCAAGACCCCTCTCTCACGCCCAGGTCTCTGTTGGGGGCAGCCGGAGATGGTGAACATCCGGCGCTCCAACGGCTGCGCGCAGCGCTCGGCGTAAAAGGGGGCTGGCAGCCCGAACAACGCCGCATCGAGCGCCTCTGGCCTAAATCCCGACACTGAATATGTCGACACGTTCGCTGACGTGACGCCCTCTGCTCTAACCCGTAGAACAGGCGCATGTTCAATGTGGCCCGACCAGATCGCGACCTCGAGGGCCTTAGCGCCCGTCTGATCATCGCCGCCGCCCTCAACGACCTCCGTCGCGATCCCGAGGCGTTCGCCCGGCTACTCCTTGCCTTGGCGCGAGTCAAAGAGGTCGATGTCGAGGAGATTGCGGGCCTACTGAGCAGAAGCGGGCTGGCCGTGCACGACGACGCGGGGCGCTCTCCCATGAGTGACCTTCCGACCGTGACCGCGTCCGATGCTCGGCCGGCCCGGGGCATTGCGCGGGGGCTGGCTGCATGACCGCCACCGACAGTCCGCGCCTGCAGGCGGCGATCTGGTACGCAAGGCAGCACTTCGGCGTGTTCCCAGTCTGGAGTCCGAACCCCGGCGGCTCCTGCCGCTGCCCGGCCGGAACCGCTTGCGGGCAGTCCGGCAAACATCCCATTACGCCAAATGGTTTCAAGGCCGCTACCCGCGACGAGGCGAAGATTCACACATTCCTTGCGGCCGCGTCGGAACCCAACATCGGGATCACTCCGCCACCGGGGGCCTTCGGCTGGGATGTCGATGGTGATGTGCCGCAGAAGCTGGCGGAGCTCGCCGAGCGCCTCGGGCCGATACCAGCGACGTTGACGACCGTCACCGGCAAGGGGAAGCACCTGTTCTTTCGCTGGCCGGCGGCCGTCGAACGCCCCAAGGGCCACCCGTTCGGGATCGTCATGCGCTGGGCCGACACGGGTTATCTGATCGGTGCCAGCTCCCGTCATGCGTCTGGCGAGATGTACCGACTCGAGAGCGGCGAGGACGGCCAGCCGCGCCCCATCGCCGAGCTGCCGATGGCGTGGGCGCTGGCCCTGCTCGCCTATCGCGAACCGCCAGCCGTGCAGGGGCAACCGGGCGCGAAGATCGGCGAGGGCGGGCGCCACGACTTCCTTCGGGACAAGGCGCGCTGGTTCCGCGGCAAGGGCCTGACCGGTCGGCCGCTCTACGAGGCGCTGTGGGCGCTCAACGTCGAGATCTGCGACCCGCCCAAGACCGCCGAAGAGGTCCGCCGGGCGATCGGGGAGGTGGAAACCAAGTTCGGGCCAGACCCCATCGACGACCGTGAGGAGCCGGTTCAAATTGAGTTCCGGTCGGAATCCTGGGAGCAACCGCTGTCGCTCGAGCGGAGCGCCTACCTGCCGGCGTTCCCGGTCACCGGACTGCCCGAGTGGCTGCGCTCGTTCGTCGTCGCAGAGGCCGAGGCGACGCAGACGCCGGTGGACATGGGCGCGATGTTCCTCCTCGCTGCGCTCGCTACGGTCGTGGCCGGACATGTCCAGATCGAGCCCGTGGCCGGCTGGCGCGAGGGGCTGAACTTGTTCATCGCGGTGGCCATGGAGCCCGGCTCGCGCAAGAGCGCAGTGCATAGGGACATCACCGGCCCGATCGCCGCTTATGAGCGGCTACTCGTCGAGCAGGCCCAGCCGGACATCGCGGAGCAGGCGTCGATCCGCCGCATTGCCGAAGCCTCGCTCGCAAAGGCCGAGAAGGCAGCCGCGTCGGCGACCGATCGCATTCAACGCCTCACCCTTGAGGAAGAAGCCCGCAGCCTATCAGCGGCCCTCGACCGTCTCGATGTCCCAGTTCCGCCGCGTATGTTCACGGCCGATGTCACGCCCGAAAAGCTCGCCTCGCTGCTCCACGAGAACGGCGGCCGAATGGCCGTGCTGTCGGCGGAGGGCGGCATCTTCGACATCATGGCTGGCCGCTACTCGTCCGGCATGCCGAACATCGACGTCTATCTTTGCGGCCATGCCGGCGACCGCATCCGGGTCGATCGACGTGGACGTCCACCGGAGTTCGTAGACCGACCGGCACTGACGATCGGCCTGGCCGTCCAACCCTACGTCCTCGCCAAGGCCGCGCGTGTGAGCGACTTCGCCGGTCGCGGGCTGCTCGATCGATTCGCCTATTCGATCCCGGCCGCCACCGTCGGTTACCGCCGAACGGACGCGCCTCCGGTCCCAGAGGCGATCCGCCGGCTCTACGACACGACCCTGCGGGCGCTCGCCGCATCGTTCGATCGGTTCGCCGAGCCGGCCACGCTTCATCTCGGGGTTGAGGCCTCGGCGCTGTTCCTGGCCTGGAGGGCGGAGATCGAGCCCCGCCGACGCCCGGACGCGGACCTCGGCCACATCGCGGGCTGGTCCTCCAAGCTCGATGGCGCCGTCGCCCGGATTGCGGGTCTGTTGCACCTCGGCGCGACGTTCGCCTCGGGTTGGGACACGCCGATCACCGCGGCGACCATGGCCGCCGCCATCGAGGTGGGGTCCTACCTCATCGATCACGCGATCGCCGCCTTCGACCTCATGGGTGCTGACCCGCGCCTTGACGCGGCGCGCCGGATCGGGCGCTGGATTGTGGGCACCGGCCAGGCGACGTTCACGAAACGCGACGCGTTCCGTGCCCTCCGGGGCCAGGCCATCTTCTCCACCGTCGACCGGCTCACCACGGGGCTTGACGCCCTCGACGAGCACGGTTGGGTTCGCCAGATCGCGCCCCAACGAGGTCCCGGTCGGCCTGTGAGTCGGTACCAGACGAATCCAGCGATCTTGCGCGAAGGATGGACAAAACGGCCAGAACTCACCAAGACGCCTGCGCAAGACGACGTTCTGTCCATTTTGTCCATGGATTCCGAACCCGACCTGAGCGACTGGTTCGAGGCTCCGCTGCCACAGCCTGACGAGGCCGCGTCCGACGAATGGGGGACCCTCGGATGAGTCCGGCAGCGCTTCTTGGATCGCTACGTCGTCGCGGCGTTCTCCTCGCGCCCGCCGGCGACGGCCGTCTCCGATACCACCCGAGGGAGGCCCTATCCGAGGCTGACCGCGAGTTCCTGGCCCGCAACCGCGATGCGATCCTCGCCCTGTTCGAGGCCGACCCGGTCGGCTGGCGGGCCGCGATCATGGCCGCCCAGGTGCGCCGGACCGTCGCCGCACCGCTCCTCCTCGCTCGGCCGGGCGTCAGGTTCGCGCCCGGTTCTTGCTGCTCTTGTGGAGCCCCGCTCGATCAAGCTGAGCGTTACCGCTGCCGCCCCTGCGTCGCAGCCACCGTCCGAGTCCTCGCGGCCGTAGCCGCTGTCGGTGACCCGTCGTGAGAGCTCGCGTGGCGGACTCACCCGTGGCCGCCCGTGAGACTGAGTCACCGCGCGGGCGGGCGGCCAGCAACAACCCGGTCATCTTCGCCCTCGTGATCGCCCTTCATGATGTTGCGCGACGCCGGACTGCGAGCAACATGTCGTCCGATGTGACCAGCGAGAGGAAGACGACATGAGGCGGACGCTGCCAGGCTCTCTAGACCAGTTGGCGGGATTGCGCGCCGCCGCCTGGGTGCGCGAATCGACAAGTCCTCAGCTCGACAATTTCGGCCCCGAGAGTCAGCGCCTGCAGATTGCCCGGGCCATCGAGCGCTACGGCCTCCTCGACACCGGGATCGAATGGACGGTCGCCCACTCCGGCTGGAAGATCGCCGCCCATCCCGTCTGGGCCGAGATGCTTCGAGGCGCCGGAGTCACCTTCGACATTCTCGTTGTCGGCTACGCCAGCCGCTTCGCCCGCTCGCTCGAAGCACACGTCGATGCCCGTCGGGCCTTCCATGCCGCCGGCGCCGCGATCCTCTTCGCCGACGAGCGCATCCTCTCGAGCGACGAGGGCGCCTGGGAGGCATGGGCCCGCGAGGCGGTAGAGGCCGAGAGCTACAGCCGCAAGCTCTCCCGACGGGTCACCGAAGGCTATGCCGCCAAGCGCCGCCGCCTGGGCGTTCCCGGTGGCAACCGTGCCCCGTTCGGTCTCCTACGAGAGGGCCGGCCGTCGATCATGCGGATCGACGAGGGCACAGCGCCCACGGTCCACCGCGCCTACGAGCTCGCCGCCGCCGGGCAAACCGACCGCGAGGTTGCGGCCTCCACCGGCCTGGCCAAGGCCCACGTGGCGGAGGTCTTGACCAACCCGATCTACATCGGGCAACTGCGCACCGGCGAGCCTGCCGGAGTTGCGGCCCTGGTCGAACCCGTTCTGTGGTCGAAGGTCCAGGCGATGCGAGAGATGCGTCGCACCCGTGTCCCCGGGCGCATCGTCAAGCGCAACTACCCGCTGCGCTTGCGCTGCGCGGGTTGCGGCCGCTTCCTCCATGGCGATACGGGCCGCTACCGCCATCCGATCCCGACGTGCGAGGCGTTCATAACCGCCACGCCGAGGTTGCGGCGGCGTTTCCGCAACAGCCACGACAAGCGAGTACAGGGCCACTCCTACCCGCAGAGCTGGTATGAGGACGCCATCGGGCGGCTCCTAGGCGAGATCGGACGGGTCGATGACGCGGTCATCACGGCGGCCGTGGGGCTGTACCGAGAGGAGGAGCCACCGCACGATGAGCTAGCCCTGGCGCGTATCGAGCGCGATCGCGAGGAGGCGGCACGCCGCCTGGCCAAGACCCGCGACCTCGCGGCCTGGCAGAGCGCGATGGCCCGGCTTGATGCCGAGGAGGAGCTTGCTCGCAAGTCCGATGGGGGACCGAAGCTCAGCGCGCCCGAGATCGTGGACTACTTGCGTTCGCTGCCGAGTCTCTGGGCGGACACGGGACCCGATGGGCGTCAAGCCCTGGCCCTGGCGTTGTTCGCGCGGACGGAGGTGCTAGGATTCGAACAGATGATCTACGAACTCACGCCCGACGCTATCGAACTCGGGCTCGACGCCGCTCTGCCGCGCGTCTTCGAGCTTCGGTGCTCGATTGGTGAGTTTGGTCGGGGCGAGAGGAGTCAAACCGACCCTGGCGACCTGAATGTCCCACTCGCCCTGCGCTGCGACGTGTCGGGGATAGGTCATTGGCTCGATGCGGTGGGTTGATCCGCCGATCGTTCTTGGCACCAATTCCGTTCCTGGCGATCGACCCGTTTTGGGAAAAGCGCTAGCCCACGCTTATGACCACGTTGCCCCTCTTGTGCCCGGTATCCGCATAGCGGTGAGCTTCGACTATCTGTTCGAGCGGGTAGGTTCGGTCGATGACCGGGCGTAGCTGGCCCGCCTCTGTCATCTCCTTGAGCAAGCGAAGGTCCTCTGGGTGGAACGCCGGTGATCCATTGGTGACCGAAACGTACTTCCCACTGGGTGTTAGGCCGCCCTTACCTTCGAGCCTCGCAGTGCGGTGCGCTGCTGGAACGGCGTCGAAGATGAGATCGTAGAGGTCTCCCCGCTCGAGGAAGTCCTCTTTCGTGTAGTCGATGACCGTGTCCGCACCCAGAGAAGCCACCAGGACGAGGTTGGCCGTACTGCACACGCCGGAAACGCTTGCCCCAAAATGCCTGGCGAGCTGGACGGCAGCGGTACCGACGGCCCCGGACGCTCCGTAGATCAGGACCTTCTGGCCGTCCTGGATGCCTCCTCGCCTCAGATAATGCAGGGCCAGCAGCCCACCATAGGGGATCGCCGCCGCCTCCTCGTAGCTCACGTTGCTCGGCTTCAGGGCCAGCAACCCCCGTTGCGAAATGCACTTGAACTGCGCATAGGTGGCGAATCCGAACCGATCGAACCCGAAGACTTCGTCGCCCGGCCGAAGTGACTCCACATCCTTGCCGACTGAAGTGACCTCCCCGGCCAGCACCATCCCCAACGGCTTTCGCGGGGCTCGGAAGCCGATCACCACCCGCATCGGGAGCCACAATCGAAGGTAGACCCTACCGCTCCGGACGATGCAGTCACTCGAGGTCACCGCAGTCGCTCGGATACGGATGCACACTTCGTGATTCTTTGGAACGGGCGGGTCGACCTCTCGGAGCTGGAGTACCTCGGGTGGTCCGTATCTCGAGCAAACGACCGCTTTCACGAGACCCTCGCTTCGGTTGATGCCCCGGGGCTCCAGTGTACCTGGCACTTTCCATGGCGAATCGCCGGGACCCCCGATGCGTCACGCGCCTACGCGACGGTGCGGCCGACCGCGATGAGAACCGCGCCGACGAGGAGGAGGACGTTGAGCCACAGATGCTCGTGTTCGCCGCGGCTGATGTGCGTCCACATCGCTCCCACCTGAACCGCCGCGAGGCCGCCGGCGGCGAGCGGCGTCAGGAGCGGCAGGATCCCGGACGCCCAGGGCACGATGAGTCCGATCGCGCCAGCCATCTCGAGACCGCCGATCGTCCGCACGCGTTCCATCGGCGTGCTTTCGATCCACCCCATTCCGGGCACGGCGAGCAGCCGCTCGCGAGGGGAGACGAGTTTGCTACCACCGCTGACAACATAGGTCGCTGCAAGGACGATGCTGAGGGTCGAAAGGAGTGCGTTCATGACTATCTCCAGAAGCTAGATGGGGGTTGGGTTACTGCAGGCCGGCGAGTGCGGTGACTGCCCGGCCATCCAGAGGCGCTTCGCCGGTAAGCTGGCGGAGCCGGTTGATTCGGTCGGCGATCGGCGGATGCGTCGAGAAGAGCGCAGACGTGCCGCCGAACTTCTTGAGCGGGTTGACGATGTACATGTGCTGCGTGGCGCCGGTGGCGACCGAGAGCGGCTCCGAATCCGAGGAGATCGCCGCGAGCGCACGCTCGAGGCCGTACGGATTCCGCGTCAGCTCCACGGACGAAGCGTCGGCGAGGTACTCGCGCTGACGGCTCACGGCCATCTGGGCCAGCGTCGTGAAGATGGGCGCAAGGATCGACAGGACGAGGCCGACGAGCAGGAAGATCAGCCCGATCAAGCCGCCGTCGTCCCGGTTGTCCCGCCGGCTCCCGCCACCGAACCAGAACGTCCAGCGAAGGAAGAACTGCGCGAGCAGTGAGATTCCGCCGACCAGGACGCCCACCAGGAGGCTGAATCGGATGTCGTAGTTGCGGACGTGCGACATCTCGTGGCCGATGACGCCCTGAAGCTCCTCCCGGTCGAGCTTTCGCAGGAGCCCGGTGGTGACCGCGATCGACGCGTGCTGCGGGTCGCGGCCCGTCGCGAACGCATTTGGCGACGGGTCATCGATGAGGTAGACGCGGGGCATCGGGACGCCGGCCGCGGTTGCCATCTCTTCGACGATGTCGAACAGCTGGGGAGCCTGCGTGCGGCTGACCTCCCGAGCCTTGGAGGAGTTGAGGACGATCCGGTCGCCGCCGAAGTACGAGCCGATCGCGCTCAGTACGCTGAGCCCGAGGGCGATCGTCACGGCAACCATCGCGCCGCCGCTGTCGCCGGTCAGGGCGTACCCGATGACGTACCCGAACAGGGCAAAGGCGAACATGACGAGGAAGACGAGCAGTCCCGAATTCCTTCGGTTCGCTGCTTCCTGGTCGTACAGGCTGACCATCGTGAAAGACCTCCGGGGGCGTATTCCGCGTTCGAGCGGGCCTTGCCTGCTCGAGATGCCGATCAGCCTCGGCTCGAGCCGGATGAGCCGTCGTCGTCCGATCCGGTCGATCTATCGGCGCCCCCGGCCGTGAGCCCATCTCCTCGACGCGTCGCGTCACGGCGGGGCGGGCGTTTGGGAATGGAGCGGTGGCCGAGCTCCCGGCTAGCGCCGCGTCCGAGTCGACGGCCCAAGCAGTCCGAGCTCGCGCGCCCGTTCGACGGCTTCCGTCCGCTTGTGTGCCCCGAGCTTCTCGTAGATGTGGCGCATGTGGGTCTTCACCGTGCTCGTGGAGAGGAACACTGCGGCCGCGATCTCGGGGGCGGAAAGGTTGCTCGGTAGATAGCGAAGGACTCGGATCTCGCTCTCCGTGAGATCCTCCGCGAGCTCCGCCGGCTCGCCCCGGCGGCCGGGCAGGGCCGCCCCCGCGAGGACGTCGAGGACGTTCGCGAGCAGCGCCGCATGCGCCGTCCGATGCCGTGGGTGCCGCTCGAGCAACTCGCGCGCCGGCGTAATGAGGAATGGCAAGATGAGTGCCTGTGGCTCCGCGAGGTCGAGCGCGTGCTCCACATCGTCCTCGGCCGCCCTCGACTCGCCCAGCATGTCACGGGCCAGTGCGTCGACGACGAACCCGTTCGGAAGCGAGTAGTCGGCGATTACGGGGGCCTCGCCTGCGCGTGCGGGAGCAAGCGCATCCAGGGTCCCTCGGGGGTCTCGCTCTGCGAGGTGGATCGCGGCGAGCGCGATCCTCGTCTCGGCGAACTCGCGCTCGGCGGCGGATGCCGTCTCGAGCACCGCCCTGGCCGCGGGTGCGTCGCCGAGACCCGCAAGCGTCTGCGCCTGAAGCGCTCGCGCCGCGATCGCGAGCGGATCGGGCGCGACCAGGAACGACTGGAGGCGCTGGGCTTCGGCGAACAAGGCGAGTGCTTCGGTGTGGCGTCCCTGGCCGAGACGGTGGAGCCCGCGGCAGTACCGCACCAGGATCTCCTTGGCGGGCTCCGCGTTCGGGCGAAGCGACTGCTCCGCGCGATCCAGCCACGGCTCCGCCTCGTCGAACCTGCCCTGCAGGACGTCGACCGCGCCGATGACCGCGAACACGATCGGCGCGACGGGCTCTGACTGCCAGCCGTACCGCTCCTGGATGTCCAGCGCCCGCAGCGCCACGTCGCGCCCGGCGCTGATCGAGTGCCGCGCGACCGCAACCGCAAGATGGGCGAGGCTACCCTGCTCCACGTATGGCCGTCCGATCCGGCGGGCCAGCTCGACGGCCTCTTGCAGATGGCGCTCCGCGTCGTCGCCCGCGCCGGCCCAGGTCTCCACGATGCCGAGAGTCATCAGCGCCACTGCGCGCACATCGTTCTCGGCACCGATCTGGCTCATCGTCTTGGCCGCCGACGGCTCGAGCAACGGGGGAACCTCGCGCACGGCCGCGCTGTAGTCGCCGCGCCAGCGCGCGAGCGTCAATCTCGCGGTCGCCAGCATCGCCTCGAAAATCGGTCGGCGCTCGGCTGGCACTTCAGCGGCGTGAAGTTCTGCAAGGGCGATGTACGAGGCAGCGGTGTCGAGCGACGGACGGATTACCTCGCCGTAGGCGAGAAACGCCGCGAGCTCCGGATTGGCGAACGCCTCCTTCGGAAACGGCTCGAGCAACGCGCGCATCGTCGCGAAGCTGCCGTCGAGCGAGATGCTGAAGCCGAACTGCCCGACGAGATCGCCGGCGTAGCGCCAGTCTCCAGCGGCCTGGGCGTGCTGGATGGCAGCGATCGGGAACCCATGCTCGGCGTACCACTCGGCGGCGGCGCGATGCAGACCGGGAACTGCTGCGGGCTCGGTGCGCCGAAGCTCGAGGCGCAGGAGATCGGCGAGGAGGTTGTGGTAGCGGAACCAGGACCGTTCTCGGTCGATGGAGTAGACGAAGGCGCCGGCGTCTTCGAGCTCGAGCAGGATCCGCTCCGAGCCCTCCGTCGCAAAGAGGCGGTCGGCGATCGACCCATTCACGCGCCCGAGGATCGACGTCCGCAGCAGGAGTTGACGCACCGGCTCGGGCTCGCGCTGGAGGACCTCGGCGAACAGGTAATCGGCCACCGTTCGCTCGCTGCCGGAGAACTCGGCGACGAATCGCTCAGGGTCTGGCCGTCCTGCGAGCGACAGTGCCGCGAGCCGAAGGCCCGCGACCCAGCCCTCGGTGCGCGCCTGCAGCGACTCGACGGCGTCCGTGGAGAGCGTGATCCCGGCACCGGAGAGTAACTCGTTGGTCTCGTCGAGCTGAAAGCGAAGGTCCGTGGCGCGCAACTCGGTCAACTCGCCTGTGACACGGAGTCGATGGAGCCCGAGCGGCGGATCGTGGCGAGTGGACAGGATCACCTGCAGGTGCGGCGGCCGGCGCTCCAGCATCAGCTCGAGCGCTGCGAGCGCGCGGGGCTCGAGCAGGTAGTGGAGATCGTCGATGACGAGCAGGATGGGTTCGTCAAGGGATTTGGCGCCGTCGATGATCCGCGCCACCACCGCATCGCCGTCGAAGCCGGGCGCGGGTCCGAGATCGTCGATCGGGCCCTCTATGCCGGCGGCAGTCCGGAGCGCCTCCACCACCGCCAGCCAGAACCTCTGCTCGTCACGCTCGTCACGCTCGACGGACACCCAGGCAGTCCGCTCGCCCAGACCCGCAGCCTCGATCCAAGATCGAACCAGGACGGTCTTGCCGCTGCCGGCCGGTGCGGATATGAGCGTAACGCCGCCGGCATACCCGGCCGAAAGCCGCTCGAAGAGCGCCGGCCTCATGACGAGCGAGGGGCGGCGAACGGATGTCGTCCGTTCCGGGGCAGCCATGGCGATATCGTCTCACGCTACCGCCGTCACCGGAATCGAAATCTCCCCGGTCGATCATGCCGGTCCGGGCGCAGACGAAGCGGCCGGCCCGCTCACCTTCGTGAGACAGGCCGGCCGTGCCGGGCCAGGTAATCGCGCGGGCGTCTACACGCGCGTTCACCTCTTGGCGGTCCATTCGCGTCGGGCACGCTCGAGGTCCCGACGATCTGTTCGTGGACCTGGCGCGTCAGTTCGTGGATCTCCCGCGTCAGCTGGGTGTTGAGCTTCAGCTCCTGCTCTTCCTCGGCGAATTCGTGATCGGCCTTCGCCTGCTGGAATGCCGCCTGGCGGTTCTGGCCGATCATCACGAAAGTGGATAGGAAGATCGCCTCGAGTGAGACCGCCAGCGTCAGGGTCGGCCACGGACTCTGCTCGAACACGAACATCCAGATCCCGAACACGAGAACGTGGAGGTAGACGAAAGGCATCGAGCCTGCGAACGCGGTGATGCGGTCAGCGAGCCGGAGCTGAAAGCTGGCCGCACGTTCCGCGTCGATCCGGCTGACGACGGGGTGGTGCGAAGCGACAGCCGCCGCCGCCAGCCCCGTCGTTGCGCCGCCCTCGGCCGACCGTGTCTGACGCGCGCTATCGCTCACGACTCGTCGTCGTTCGCGCTCGGATCCGGGCGCGGCACATCGGGGTACTCGCGGGCGAGGCGTTCCTGGGCGGCTAAAAGTTCGGCGGTGATGACGGACTCGGCCCGGTTCGTGACGATCTGGACGACGCTCTCCATGGCGGCCCGAAACCCGAGGACCTCGCCGAGGTCGATTTCCGCCCAGAGGCCGTCCGTGTCCGCCTCGGCGAGAGCGATGCCGGAGCTTTCCTCGAGCTCGGTCACGATGCGTTCCGAGGGCGTCACCGGCCCCGCATAATCCGCGACGATGCCGCGAAGGGCGGCGCGAAGCGGCGGTTCGCCACGCTCAGGCGCCGGGCTCGGGCTTGCCGGACGCTGGCGCCTCGCCTCGATCGCGCGACGGGCGCTCGCCCCGGTTGCTGCGACCGTTTCGTCTGGCGTCGGCCCGGATGGCTCCAGCCTCCAGGAGTCGGGGTCCTCGACCACCACAGACAGGCCCGCTGTGAGGGATCGAACGGCTCGTACGGCGAAGGCGTCCATCGCCTCCTCTTCCAGGCGCGTCTGTTCGCGATGGTCCTGGCGACGCTTCTCGAGATCGGATCGGATTTCCTGTCGACTTGGTGCGTTCATTTCCTGGTCTCCTGTTGCGTTGTCTTGGTCGTTCAGTAGCTCGCGCTGCCTGAACTCCGGGTTCGTTTGCCGCACCAGAGTCCAGCGCGATCGGATGAAGTCGCATCGGTCGATTCGTGGGATAGCGGCGCGAACTCAGGGGCCACCACAAAGCGACGACCGGCGATGTGGTCGCCGGTCGTCGAGACTGCGGAAGAACGAGGTCGGCCTGAGGCCGCACGCCTTCACTGTCCGGAGGGACGTGCCCTCATCCGACGCTCGAAAGCTGATGGACCCTGGACTGCTTGTTCAGATCGCGGTCGATTCCGTGAAGCCGGTAGGCGACGCCCAGGCTCGAGAACCCGAACAGCTCTGCCCAGAACCCGACGAGCCAGACGAGCGAGAGCAGTCCCGCGCCGGGGAAGGCTACGAGGAAGCCGCCGAATACCATCGAGAGGATGCCGCCGAGGACCACGAAGAACTCGCCGTCGATTTCGCGCCGGAACTCGATCGCCGTGACGATCTGGAGAACGCCCATGGCGATCGCCCAGAACGCGACAAGGTAGAGCAGCGTCAGCGCGGTCATGCCGGGCCAGATCAACGTGGCGATCGCCACGGCGATCCCGAGCACGCCCATCACCGCCGTGGCCCACTTGTGGCTGCGAGCCAGGACGTCGCCGCGCGCGAGCGCGACGAGCAGTGCGACGCCGTCGACGAACGCGTACGCGCCGAACAGGAGAACGAGAACCGCGAGCGTCGGCGCCGGCCAGATGAGGGCCATGATCCCGAACAGGATCGCGGCGATGCCGCGGATCGCGTAGACCCACCAATCGCGAGATACCAGACCTAGCATTTGAATGAACCTCCTTGGTTGTGAGTGGTTGGTGACCGGCAGCGTCGTGGGCGGGCGGATGAGGGGTCGTCACACGATCCGGCGTATTCGGGGCCGCGAGGACGGGTACCCTCTAGCCGGCTCGGCGCAGGCACGAGTGACCACGTCTTCCGATCGTCACTCCGGCCTCCGGACGGCTACCCGCTCGTCGAGAGCTGCGTTGACGCGCGCGCCTCGCACGATCCGGTGGACGCGGCCTCATCCGGCGCGACCCGACTCTGGCTGCCATGGACGACAACCGCACGACAACCCAGTACGAGATCCGCGTTCGAGGCCTCTTGAGCGACAGGTTGCTCAGCGCCTTTCCCGAAATGGATGCACGAACTCACGATCACGAGACGGTACTGACCGGCGAAATACCCGACCAGTCCGCGCTGCACGGCGTTCTCGGCCGGATCGAGGCGCTCGGCCTCGAGTTGATCGGGGTCCGGCGCGCGAGGCCGCGAGCGGACGCGCGGCATCGGAACTCCTCGTGAACGAATTGCTCGTCTCGTTCTTCGAATCGAAGCAGTCGGCCCTTAACGGTCGGGCGTTGGTGGATGCAACGCGCTCTGGACGTGGACCTCGACCGCGCGTCGTTGTCTTGACCAGGGAGATCGACGGTTCCCGCTCGCCCTATTACGTGCCGAGGCAAACGCCGTTGGGTGGCGTCGTCGGTCTCGTCCTCGGGGCGGTCGTTGGATCGTTCGCCGGTGAAGCCGGATTCGTCATCGGGCTGTTCTTAGGGCTGTATGCCGGGCTGTTCGTAGACCTGTCGCGACTGCTCGCTCGCTGCGACCTTCTCGACGAGATACAAGATGGACTCGCGCCCGAACAAGCAGCTCTCGTGAGCTTCGTCCGAGACTCGACCGCGTCGTCAATCGAGCGCTCGCTCGCCCCGACCGACGCCGTCTCGGTCCATAGATTCCCGCGCGCGCCGATCGAGGAGGACCTGGCGCGGGAGGTCCAACAGGCGGCCATGGACGTCGCCCAGCTCGTCGAGCCCGGAGACAACGGAGAGAGGGGATTGGTCGACACAACCCCCAGAATCGCCGCAGCGCAACGGCGGTTGTCGGTGCTCAAGGCCGTGACGAACAGGCTGCTGTGGCTGGAGCAGATCCAATTCGAGTTTGAGATTGGCGTGCTCAACCGCGAGCGGATCGAGGCGCCTTGGTGGCAAGTGGGACGCCTTCGGGGCCGGGTGATGAACCTGCGTTCATCACACAGACGCTTCAAGACTCTAATGGAGGCGTCGCGTGACCGTATTCACGCGGCCGCAGCGCTGGCCGAAGGTATCAGCGCGCCCTGACGGCCGGGTTCCCCGGCCAACTCAAGCTTCACGGAAGGCAACGCCATGATCGACGAGGCAGCGGTCGAGGCGGGTTGCGACCCGCGCGAGATCCGGAGACTGTATGACTCTCCCGGAACCTTCGGCCCGACTCGTCGCGGCTACCTCCAGGGCCCGCCGGAACAGTGGGTTGACGAACTACTGCCGCTCGCAACCGAGCGCGGCGTCAGCGGGTTCACCCTGGTGAGCGACGACCCGAGCGCGATCGAGCGTTACGGCCGCGAGGTGGCGCCGGCGCTCGCGAAGCCTTGGCACGCGAGCGGGGCCGGGCCGCCAGCGCTTGAGACGCGCCGGAGGTCCGCTCGACCTCTGTCGATCCCGGGCGACCTCGTTTGTGACAACTGTGACAACGGGTGTCACAAATACGGCTAGCGGCCGGATTCGGGACATTCAGGTCGGGCGGTTCATGATCACCCTCGAACGGGCAGGTTTGAGCCAGCCCGGAGGAACGCCTGGCGAGGCGGAATCGAGCGTGGGAAAGTGCCTTCCAGCGGCTACCTACTCGAATGGTCGGGGCGAGAGGAGTCAGCCCGACACTTTACGGGTAAAGGTGCGTGGCGGAAACAAGAACGGCCAACTGTGCTCGGCTACGGCCTGACGGTCCAGGCGCTTCGAAGTCCCTGTCCGCCGGGCCGCGACTAGGACTGCCCCTTGAGCTCGCCGTTCCCACGTGTCGACTCCTGATACCGGGCCGGATCTTCAATCGGATCGCGCACGTCGAGGATGGCCGGTAGCGCGCGCCGTCAGGTCGAGCGCCTTCCGGAGAGCGCATCGAGGAACCGCACGCGCGCCCCAAACCGCATTGCCGAGTTCGCGTACGTGCGGCCGGCGACCCACGTCAAGCCGACGATAGCAGCGATGGTCAGCACCATCGCCACGAAAACCTGCCACAGGGGAGCGACGCCGTATGCGATCCGTAGCGTCATGAGGATTGGTGAGCACGGCGGTACCATCGAGAGAACCACGATGAACGGGTTCGTGGGATCGCCCAGGGCGACGAACATGAGCAGATACGAGAAGACGAGCCCGACCGTGACCGGCGCCGTCGCGTATGCGACCTCCTCCGGGCGCGACACGAGCACGGCGACCGCGGCGAGGGCCGTGGCGTACATCAGGTAGCCGAGCACGAACCAGAGAAGGTAGGCCACGACGTAGCCGACGCCGAGGGCCGGGATGGACACGCCCCTGGTCAGCTCGACCGTGATCAGCGCCGCAGAGCCGACGACCGCGAGTTGCAGCATGGCCACGAACCCGATCCCGAGCACCTTGCCCGCCAGCAGCTCGCTCGGCCGGACGGATGCGAGCAGGATCTCCATCATCCGCGTCGCTTTCTCCTCGACCACGCCCTGGGCCACGAACTGGCCGTAGGCGCCGAGGGTGATGTAGAGGACGATGCACACGCCGAGCGCGGCGAGCACGTTCGTCGTTGACTCGGACGGGGAGGAGGGCTCCGGCAGCTGAACGTTCTCGACCGTGACGCCGCTCATCACCGAGGTAACGGCGGACGGCGGGAGCCCCGCCGCGCTCAGACGGGCGGTCTGCGTCGCGGCGTCGAGGGCGATCACCGCCATCGCGGGAACGGCATCCGTCACCGCTGCCGTGGGCGCCGTCGCCGAGCCGGTGACGAGCATGTCGAGCTCGCCCGCCGTCAGCTGCGCCCGGCCGGCGGCCTCGTCGCTGATATCGGTGACGCTGACGTCGACACTGAGGAGGGCGGCCGTCGACTCGAACGATTGCTCGAGTGCCTGCGATCCGCCACTGAAGCCGACGCGCACGGCCGGCGCCGGCGCCGGAGCGGCCGGTCCGTTGAGGAGCGACGCCGCGACGATGCCGATCACGACGAGAACAGCCATCACCAAGGTGAAGGCCGCGAACGTGCGCGAGCGGAGGCGGACCAGGATCTCCCGCCGGGCGACGAGGATGAGCGCGGGAAGCGGACGAGGCGAGTTGCCAGTCGGCGCGGGTACGGTCATTGCTGGTTCTCGTCGATGTAGCTGCGGAAGAGTTCGCCGAGGCTTTGCTCGGCGGGCCGGAACTCGTGGACCGGGCCGGTGCGGAGGGCGGCCTGGAGGACCGCCTGGTCGCTGCCACCTGGGGTGAGCTCGACGAGAAGCCGTGAGCCGTCCGCCTGCACAACTGTCGCCCCCGGCACGTCGCGAAGCCAGTCTTCGCCGGCGGCCGGGGCGTCTACCCACAGCCGATCAGGCCCGCCGCGCCGGAGGTCCTCCACCGAACCGATCGCGACCAGGTGGCCGTGGTCGATGATCCCGACCCGGTCGCAGATGCGCTCGACGAGATCGAGCTCGTGGCTGGAGAAGACGACCGCGACGCCCGCCCTGGCGCGCTCGCGGAGCACCTCGGTCAAGACGTCGACGGCGACAGGATCGAGGCCTGTGAACGGCTCGTCGAGGACGAGCACCTCGGGTGAGAAGACGAGTGCCGCGGCGAGCTGTATCCGCTGCTGATTGCCTTGGCTCAGCGTCTGAAGCTCAGCGTTGCGCCGTTTGGCCAGGTCGAACCGTTCCAGCCATTGGAGCGCGGCTGCCGCCGCGTCCCGTCCGGCCATGCCGTGGAGTTCGCCCAGGTACGTGAGCTGCTCCGCGATGCGCATCTTCGGGTAGAGGCCGCGCTCCTCGGGCATGTAGCCGATCCGGCGCCGGGTCTTGAAGTCGAGCGGCCGGCCGGACCAGTGAACCTCGCCGCGGTCCGCCGCCAGGACCCCCAGGACGATCCGCATCGTCGTCGTCTTGCCCGCACCGTTGCGACCGACGAAGCCGAACAGCTCCCCGGCTCGAACGTCGAAGCTCAGCTCCCGTACGGCAACGGTGTCGCCGTAGCGCTTGGAGATGGCGTCGATCTCGAGACGGCGATCGGCCTGCATCGGCCCTCCGACCGGACTGGCGGCGCGACACTCTTGTCGCCTCCATCATATGTTTGCATCCCAGGTATGTCCCGCCCGGCGCCACTCGCATCGGGCCGCCGCAACCCATCGGATGAAGGCGCACTCGGACTCACGACGGAGGAGCGTGACGAATTTGGGCAATCCGTCAGTGGGGAAGTCTGGAGGGCAAGCGGGCGATTCTGGTACGAGGCGCAGCCTACTTCGTGAGGGGGACCAAGGAAAAGCGGCGGCAGCAAGGTTCGAGGGTGGCTGGCTTCGGCTGGCGGCGAGTGGAGTAGAGCCGACACTATACGGGTGATCATTCGGGGCCCTGAGCAAGCCCTCACCGATCGCGTGGGATAGGTCGCTCCAAGAGTCTTCGCGCCTTGGTGAGATCCTCCACGAGCCACTGCTGGCGCTCTTCCGGACCTCGGCGGACCCACGCGGGATGTACCGTCGGGACCACCTGCCAACCTCCGATTGGGATGGGGTCCTCTTTCCGGGCCACCAGTACTCGCAGCCCTGCTTGCCTGGTCACGGATCGTAGAGCGGTCCCGCCAACGGCGACGACCACCGTTCGAGGGTGTGCCTCCAGGTCGCGCATGAGCCGATATCGGCAAGCGTCGATCGCCTTTACCCGCGGACGGACGGGCTTCGGGAGGCAGGCGATGGAGTTGGTGATGAAAGGGTCGGCCTCCGTCAGGCCGGCCTCTTCGATAGCCTGGTTCAAAGTCACGCCTGCCGGACCTACGAACGGACGCCGCTGCTTGATCTCAGTCTCTCCGGGGGCCTCGCCGACGATGGCGATCGCACTCGACGGGTTGCCACGCCACCCGACGGCCGGGCCGCCGTACGGGCAGTCTGGGCAGTTCTCGACGCGAGACCCGGCGTCGAGCTTGGCATCGATCATGGCGGCGATGATTCCGATGAGCCTCGGCGTCAAAGGCATCAGCTACCTCCGGTCAGCGCGGGCAATCTAGGGAGTCGGCGTGGAAGGCACGCGCTGTGACCGAGGCCGTGTTCGCCGGTCCTGCGGTCTAACGCCGGCGACAAGCACCTGGATCCGGTAATTGGAGGCCTCAAGGGCGTCGATTGCGCGACGCTCCGCCAACGTGAGTGGCGTTGTTGGGAGCGTGATGTATGGGAAGCACGTGACCGTCCCGAGCCCATGACGTAGCGCGGCGTCGAGGAGCAGGATCATCAGTTGAAGGATGCCGCTGCTCGCGCCCTGATAGGCGGCGAAGTCGATCCGCTCGGCTGGCCACAGGATGAGCTGAGGCCTAGCGCTAGGCTGAGGCGCCCAGTCGATAATGCCAAAGCCATGATCGAAGCGATGCTGAACCGCGTCTCCGACCTCGTCCACGTCGGCCGGCAGCCACAGAGGGACCACGTTTGGCGACGTGGCCGTGACTCGGTGCTTCCACCTGACGAACGTCCTCTGAACATCGTCGGTCATCAGCTCGGCAGCCAACTGGCACAAGCTGGCTGCTGTCTGAGACGACCGTTGGCCTAGCCTGTCGAGAATGCGAGCTTGCTTCGCGGTCAGGAAGTACGGAGCTAGGTCCGTTGCCGTCGGGTAATGGATGAGCGACGCCATCGCATTGGCGTCCGCGAAACGGCGCAACACGCCGTTGAGTGAAGCTCGCGGCGGCAGCCGCCACAAGAGGTAGTCCTTACCGATCTGGCAGTCCTCGAAGCGGGCGCGATCGGCCATGGTCCAGGTCTCGATTGCGACGCAGAGAGCCGCAAGCTCTTCGGCGAGTTGAGCGAATAGCGCAACTAGTCGCCAGTAGAGAACCGCCGTGCGAGCCGTCGCGACTGGTTCGCCTCCGGGGGCTTTCGCGTCGGCATCCGGAAAGGCGTCGCGAAGTGCCAGGTCCCACAGCTCCTGTAGCTCGTCCGTCCTAGCGCGAACGCCGACATCGCGGAGAGACGTGAGTACCATCGAGGACAGCGGGCCGAACCGACGAAGGAGGCCAACAGCGTCCGCCTGATTAGCGCCCTTTGGCCAAACGAGGCGAACAGGGCCGCCGAGCGGAATATCGAGGGGGACGCGAACGCTCCTGTCGCGAATGCCGTGCAACGGATCGGCGCCCGCTTCGGTCACTGCTTGGCGACCCTTGCGAGGTCCCATGGGGATCTAGTCCAGCCCTAGCTGCCGGAGTACCGCAGAGACGATCGCGGCGATCTGTGGAAGCGCGGCGATCACAGCGACCGCACCAAGAACCAGGGTGAGTACGAAGACCCACCGATCGAGCCGGACAGATTCGCCTGCAGCGACAAGCGTGGAGACGGTCGCGAGCGCGTCTCGATGTTGACGCTCGGCTGCGAGCAAATCATTGGCGCGATACCGGATTGTGTCAGCCTGCTGCTTCGTCAATGTCGGTAGCGGGTCCGGGTCCACGACGGCGATCACGGAGGTTGTCTTCGATCGGCGCCTCTTCCCCCCGATGGCGGACGAGATCGAGTCTCTCGCCTCGGAAGTCGCCTTCTCATGCGCTCTCTTCAAATCCGACTCGCGAATCAACGAGCGAATGTGATTTGCCCCGGGTCTGAAAGTTGCTCGCTCTGTCGTCCGCCATTCAGGGTTGCCGAGTTCGGAGGCGACGGGCTCGACGTCTCGGACGAAGGAGGTTACGTCGGCGCGGAGCGCGTCGAGTCGCTGGAGGTTCCATTTTCGCGTTGTCTTGGCTCCCATCGTGTCGCGGGATCTCGCCACGGCCTCGTGCATACCGAGCACCAGCGAGTCCGTTGCGTGGAGCATCAGCGTGAGGCTCATCTCATTGTTGATCCGATTGAGCCAACCCCCCCGGGTCACGCCCCCATACGACCTCTGAAGTTGATCGTCTGGGTCGCTGAGGAAATCGCCTCTTCGCCCCGCGAGCAGCCAATGATGCCGCCCTCGATCCCCATCGGGAACTCGGAGATGGAGGCCCGGCCAGTCAGCCGAATCCCACGTTTCATGGGCCGCGTCTAGCTCGGCCACCCACAGCCATTTCACGAGGTTCTTCGTGCGAGCTAGCGGCACGCACTGCTTGGTCGTCAGGAAGGCACATGACGGGTAGTCGCCGCCCAGCAACCCTCCGGCGAACGCGCCAGGAAAATGACGTCGGAGCCATCCAGAGCACTCGATGTTGAGGTCGTCGAGAGCCTTCTGCATGGCTTCCCTGCGCTGATTGTCGGGATCCGCGTATAGCCAACCATTCCGGCGCTTCTTCGCCTTGGTGCGGTAGTCGGCCCTTAGCGCATGCTGGAGCGCTTTGCCTGCATCGTCAGTCATCTCGAACTGGATGGTGATCGTTGTCAGTGATGGCGTGACGTTCTCCAACCATCCACTGGCGCGCGTGACGATCGCCGGAAGGTCGGTATGGACATAGTCCCCGAAACCGGATCTGCTCGCCCGGGTGAAGAGCCCGAGGTTCGCCGTCCCTCCGGCGTAGGCGCCGCTCCGGTAACGACGCACTATGTCTGCGGCGGACTCGTCAGCTCCGAATTGGCGCCCGACGTGAAGGGCCTCCAGCCCAGAGACCAATCCGTCCAGGTATGAGGGCGGGTAGCACTCACTGACCCAGACCGACTCAATCGTGACCTCCTCGTCGTCGGGAATCCGGCCTTCCTCGTTGATCTTGCGGTCGAGCGCCCGTATTTCCCGGAGGCCGCCAGCGGTGAACAGGCCCTGCCGAATCGATCCCGGCAGGAACCGCTGTGCCACACGGGATCGGGCCAGCGTCCCGACTCTCGGCCAGACGTTTCTGTCGGCCCACCCCGACGGAGTCTCCACTTCCCGATCGTCTTCGGCGCTATCCTCGTCGGCCTGTCGCATTACCAGCGTCCCCAGCTGTCCCTGCTTCCCGCCCGAGACGGCACGGGTCGCTCTCGTGGTTGGTCTTCGGGTCGCCCTGGCCCATGAGTCGATGCCACCGAAGACTACGCGGTCCGTGTGCCCGATTCACGGCGTGCTGTTCGCGGTCGGAGCAACGGTGAGGTTCAGCGTAGGTGGAAGGCGGCGGCGATGTGTGGCCTTCTGGCGAGCAGCACCTCTAGGTGGCTCTCAGGCCACATCTCGATCTTCGGTCGAGTGCCCCCGGCATTGTGGGTCTCCACCCAATCGACCGCGTCGACGGTGAACCTACCGCTGGTCGCGATGATCAGCACATCCACGGGAGGATGACCCCACAGGTCCATCTGCGCGGCAACTCCGGCAAGGTCATCCACGGCAACGGATCGGCTGGGCCAGTGCTTGGCCTGAATGACGACGCGTTCACGGCTGGACCCGGCGAGTTCGTCGTCTCTGACTCGATCCACCGACAGATCCCGGCCGCGATCCGGGGCAGTTGTTCGCGTAAGCCACTGCGGATTCGTGTACCCCTGGGCATCGGAGATCAGATTGAAGATCAGCCGTTCGAAGTCCTCTGCCGAAAGCTCCGACCATTTGAGCGCGATTGTCACTGGACCCCTTGGCTTGGACTCGGCCAGCGATCCGAGATCCTCGGCGGCCACAGGCACCGGCTCCAATTCGGAATACAGGTTCTGTTGGATCTCGGCACGCACGGCCGGCCAGTCGACCCTTGCTATGTCTTGGAAGTCAATCACTTGACCCCACCCAAGATGCCGCTGCATCTGGAGCCAGGCCTTGGTGCGAGGGATCTGGCTCCCGGCAAGACGCTCCAGTTCCTTGACGGCGGTCTTCAGATCTTCCCAAGTCGGATCGGTGATCTGCTCCCGATCCACGTGCTCCTGATCGATGGGTATCCGACTTGAGAGGTCTCGGACTAGATCATCGATCCTTGCCGACAGCCCAGAAAGGCGCTCTCGAATGAGGTCGCGACGCGCGCGGTCAAGGCGAAGGCGGTACTCATCTATCTCTGTGCCGGGACGATCTATCTCCTCCTCGGTGGCGACATGAGCCGACAGCTCGTCAAGTTCCGCCGCGTCGAACCTCATCTGTCCTATTGAGTTGAGTGCCGCCGGCACTGTGCCAATCCGGAAGTCGTGGATTGCCGGCAGGGCCGCAAGGATCTCTTCGTAGGCATGGGTCAGCTCGCGGTAGCGGCGCCCTTCGGGGCCGCCGTCGAGGAATGCGATCCCCTCCGGCATTAGGCCTCTTATCTCGGTCCAGACTGCCTGAAGGCGACTCAGGTTGGTTTCAGTCGCGTCGAACTGTTCTAGCGCTTGTTCAAGGTCCATCTCGACTCCTGGCCGAACCTTCGCCTCACTCGTATTCCTCCGTGGACTCGGCGGCGCGGCCGAACAGTTCAAGCTCCTGCGGCTTCGCGGACGCCGCCTTCTCGGCTCGGCGATGCGTCACGTTGGCGCCCGTGACGTGCGGGTAGTCGACGCCCTGGCCGGCGAGCAGCTGGCCGACGGTTCGGAGTTGAATCCGCGGGTGGTTGCCCCACGGCGAGGTGTAGAAGCCAGCGCCGGCAGCCTCCGAGCGAATCCCGGCCGTAGGTTCGTTGAAGGTGATGAGTACGCCAATCTCGGCGTGTTCGCGCTCAATCACGCCGCGCAGTTCGTTTACATAGGCCGGCACAAGGTGCTCGCCTGCCTTGACCGAGAACACGATCTGGCGTGTCTGTCCGCCGGGTGAGTCGTGGAAGTAGAGGCGGCCGTCGATCCCCTTGTCGCCGCCTTTCTTGTCGCTCCCGGCCACCCGCGCGCCGACGAGGCCGAGCGCCCACGCCTGGAACTGGAAGGGGTCGTCGCGCGCAAGCACGGCCGCGTCGTCGGGCGTCGTTGGTTCGCCAACCACCCTGTACGTCTTCGCGACGTCGGGGCCGTAACGATCTGTCAGTCGGTGCTTGATCAGGCCGATGGACAGGTGCGTGATGTCGATGCCGATCCAGCGCCGACCTAGTTCCTGGGAGGCATCAATGGCGGTACCGCAGCCACAGAAGGGGTCCAGCACCACATCGCCGGGGTTTGATGAGGCCGAGACGATTCGCTCCAGCAGGGCCACCGGTTTCTGAGTGGGGTAGCCCAGCTTCTCGTGAGACCAACCCCGGATGAGGCTGATGTCGGTCCAGTTCGTGGTCAGCGGAGCACCCCTGGACTCGTCAAGGTAGCGCTTGTACATCGGGACGGTCCCGGGGTTTGTCTGGATCACGCGCCCGGCATCGATGAGCTTCTGCATCGACTCGCGGCTGTACCTCCAGTACCGCTTGACGCCCATGACCTCGTAGATCGGGTTCCCTTTCGCGGCGCCGCCCGGTCCCAGCATGTTGTCGAGCTTGTAGCGCCGTCCGTCCGGGTCCGCGTACCGGTAGAACCTCTCGACGTAGCCCTCGTCGAGCGGGACATAAAGGGGGTTCCAGGTGCGGTTGTCGGACTTCCCGTAGAACAGGAGCACGTCGTTGACGCGGCCGAAATGCCGAGCGCCTTGGCCGCTGTCGCCTTTGGCGTCGCTTCTCTTCCAGACGATCTCGTTCACGAAGTTGCGCGCCCCGAACACCGCGTCGAGCAAGAGCTTGAGGTAGTGGCTCGCGGTTGGGTCGCAATGCAGATACAGCGAGCCGGTCGGCTTGAGGACGCGATGCAGCTCGACGAGGCGCGGTGCCATCATCGATAGATAGGCCAGCATGTCGGACGTGCCGATCAGGGTCCTGAACGACATCAGCGCGTTGGCGACTTCGCCGCCCCGCTCGACGGTCTCCTGGTAGGTCGCCGCCGATTCCTCGTTCCACTCCCAGGTGTCCTCGAACGCCTGGATCTGCGCAGCTGCTCGCGTGCCGTGCTCGGCGAACAACACGTTGTAGTTGGCGTTCGAGTTGAACGGCGGGTCGAGGTAGACCAGGTCGACCGACTCGTCGCGGACGTGCCGCCGGAGCACGTCGAGGTTGTCGCCGTAGTAGAGCAGGTTCTCAGCGGCGCTCATGGCTCGTCGCCTCCCTCCGGTTGCCTCCCGCTACGGAGAAGTTCACCTAGGCGCTCGGCTGCTTTCGCATAGCTGTCCTCCAGCTCAGCGCGGCCTTGCGGCTCCGCGCCACGCCGGTAGGTAGTGTCGGCGCCATCGATGGCCTGTTTCCACTCGTCCACGAGTGCTCGGGCTGTGTCGTCGCCTACGCCTCGTGACGTCCTCCAGGCTACGGCCGCGGCTATCAGGGCCTGCCCGGCGGCGTTGTCACTCATCGGTGCCTTGCCGCGCCACTCAAGATCGTAGTGGGCCATCGCGTCAGACATCTGCTCCAGCGTATCCGAGATGGCAGACCGCCACTGCTCCGCCTTGCGCTCGTCGGCCTGCCGCTTCCGCTCGGCCGCTTCCTCGGTCGTTCTGCGCTGCCGCTCGGCGTCCTCGCGCGCTGCGGTCCGCTCGAACTCGCGCCTCGATACCCAGTCCTTGCCGATCGGCGACCCGACCGCCCCAACGATGCCGCCGATCACGCCGGCAGCCGCGGTAATCGCCGCGACCAAGACCACGTCGCTCAAACCCAGCCTCCCGAAACCGCGTCGCCCTCGGGCGCACTCACAGGCAGGATAGTCACATGGCCGAGGGACGTGGGTCGCGGGAGCGTTCGGCGAGGGCCGCAGGAAGACGCCGTCGAGCCAAAGCTGACTAGGCGCGTGAAACGCCTCGGATGCGTTGTGCAGCCGTCCGTAGCTGGTTCGCTCTTCGGCGATGACGATCGCAGTACTTGCGGTGGGAGTAGCTACCGGGCGGCAGTGGTTCCCTGCACTCTGGCCACTGGCAGAAGCGCACTTCTGGACGGGCTGTGAGGGCATCGCGGATCGACCAGAGAGCCCGGCCTTCGGTCCCTACCTGACCGGACTGCGGGCGTGGCTCGACGCCGGCATCCGCACAGCGAGCCGTGATCCAGCGCAGCAGGCGTTCGCGCGCATCCTCGGCCGGCTCGGCGTCAAGTTCCGGACGCGCGGAGTCGGCTAGGACTCGCATGGACACGAGTCGTAGCTCCAGAGCCCGCAGGGCACCGGGCAAGCTGTCGCGCCGTATCCGTGATGTGTCTCCTGCCTGCGCCCGGCCCATCGCGTCTATGGCGTCACGCCAGAGGGCACATTCAACGGCAAACGTGCGCCAATCGCTGGCATGCTCGGCAGCGACCAGGGCCGCCGGCAGGGTACCCGTCTCCCCCGAAGATGACTGGCTGGCGTGCCCCAGCACCGCAAGGGTTCGCCACGTGTCCGCATCGCCGAGGCGCGGCACTGACGCGACCGCCGGGCCATCTAGAACGAGAGAGTCGCCGAGCTGCCAATACGCTAGCAACGCGGCGGCCGTCGCCGCCTCTGGCGCCGTGTTGGCTGCCAAGTCTGCCGGTCGAGCGGCGGGTGATCCCGAGACTCGTTGATCAACGAGCTGAAGCAGGGGTGCGAGGGCGTCCGACAGCTCCTCGGGTTCGGTCTCCACCGGGGATCGAAGGCTCGGAGGCTTGCTCCCCAGAAGGCTCCTCAGAGCCTGTAGTCGCCCGGCCCGGGTCTTGGCCGTTCCAAACTTGTCGAGATCGTCTCCAAGACGGTCGATACGGCCGGACATGTCTCCGGCGGCGTCCCACTCTTGCGCCCAGAGCGCCTGCGGCTCGCCAGGCAGTGCGTGAGCGGCTCGAAACCTGTCGCCTTCTCGCGCAGCGAGGCGCATCAACTCCCTCCCTGAGTGCGCTCCGGACCAATCGAGCTGTTCGACGCGCTGCTCCAGCTCGGCCAATTCCTCGGCGGTCAGGCCGATCCTGGCCGATATCTTCCGGACAAGGAGCTCAAGGATCTTCTCGAAGGCGCGGCCGGTTGCCCCGAGCACGGCCTTGGTCTGTGGGGCCACAGGTTGGCCTGCCACTGATGCCGCGGCATCGCGAGCCAGCCCGTCGCGATAGCTCGCGAACGCCTCCGCCAGCCCTGGCGCGAGGACAGGCAGCAGTGGCGTCGTGCGGGCAAGCAGCCCCCAGCGCGATGCCGCCCGAGCGACAGCGGCGGGAGAGCGGCCCAGCATCGCGAGCTGCCGATACAGGTCGCGTTCGCCTGCCGCGTTCTCAACGAGGATGCGCTCGCCCAACTCCGGCACCAGTCGGCCGTCGATCGCCACCGTGACTGGTCGCCTAACGCGCTGGAACATGCGGCGATTCTGCGCTGTTCGCGAAGTTGTAGCGCCATGTCTGTTTCGAGCGGTCAGAGACGAATGAGAGGGTGGGCTTAGGCAACCGCAATGAGGTTCCGAGCCCACGATGACTCGCCCCAACACTGCCAGAGTCACAGACAAAGTCGCCGCGCCCAAGGCTCCCGCTGATCGGCTCCGCCTGTACAAGCTGCCAGCCGATCAAGTTCTACGGACTCTTCCTGCCCGCTCGATCAGCCTGATCATCACCGACCCTCCGTATGCGAGCGTCAATCGATCCGGCGGAACAGGTCACCTGAAGCGCTGGTTCTCAGGTTCGATGGAGTGGCCACAGATCGCCAGCACCCTTGCTCTCGGCCGAGCGCGATTGCGGGCCGACGGGCTCGCGCTGGTGATGACCAACAGCGCCGGTCTCGACGGCGCCCTGGCCGCGATGCGGACCGCGGGTTTCTCTGACGTGCGGCCGATGGTCTGGGATCGGCGATACCCAGGTCTTGGCTCGGGGTTGCGCCATCAAGTCGAGTACATCTTGGTCGGCCGGCTGCCGGGCTCCCGGACGATGAGCGGCACCGACCTCGTGTCGGTTGGAGCTGTAGGGCCTGGCACGGCAAATAGGTGGCCGACCCAGAAGCCCGACGGGCTCGGGCGTGTCCTGGCTCGAATGGCCGGCATCGGCCGAGACGACTTGGTGGTCGACCCGTTCTGCGGCTCAGGCGCACTGCTGGTCGGCGCGGCCGAGCGCGGGGCGATCGTCATCGGCTCGGACATCTCCGCGAAGGCGATCGCCCTCGCGTCGAAGCGGCTCGCCGCGGCTGCCGGCAAGAGCGCGCCCAAGGCTGTGGCCCCCGCCCGGAAGGCCGCCAAACCTTCACTTGAGGGCCGGCGGACCGCAGGGCCGGCGGCCTATAGAAACTCGGCACGCGGCTCCGAGCCGAAGAGCCGGAGGGCGCGGCGATGAAGTGCGGCGCGTTCTCCCTGGTCGGCATCGAGGGCATGCGATGCGGCGTGTACCCGCTGCGCTGCAAGCGCTGGGGCTGTCCGGTCTGCGGTCCGCGCAAGGTCAAAGCCACCATCGCCCGTGTCCGCGCGGGCATGTCCCTCGGCACGTGCCGGTTCTTCACCCTCACGTCACCGGGCGACGAAGATGCGCAGACGAGCTACGCGCGGTTCCCGGCGCGCTGGAAGCGCTTCCGGATGCGCCTTGAGCGGCGGTTTGGGCGGATCGAGTATCTCGGCGTAGTCGAACCCCAGAAGCGCGGCTCGGCCCACGTTCACGTCGTGTACCGAGGCCCGTTCATCCCCCAACAGTGGCTCTCGCGAGTCGCCGCCGAGTGCGGCTTCGGGCGGATCGCCGACATTCGCCGCTCGAATCCCGCGCTCATGCGCTATCTGGCCAAGTACCTCTCCAAGGACCTGTCGAGCCCCGATCAGAAGCCGCCGCGCTACTTCCGGCGGGTCCGTTGGAGCCGCGACTGGTGCGTCTGGGAGAAGCGCCGCCGCGAGGTTCCTTGGCGGACGTGGTGGATCGCCGACGCGGTACCGACCCATGCGGCGTACGACGCCGCTCGCCGTGGCTTCGAGGTCGAGGAACTGGTCACCGACAACTGGGCCGCTGGCGTCGAGCGACGCCAGCCGATCCAATGGCTGCGCGATCTTGTCGGGTATCGGCCCTACGTGCCGCTCAACCTCGCGACGGCGTAGGAGGGCGACGCGATGGCAGGAGTGGCCCTCATCCCCACCATAGGGGCGAACGGCTGTTTCGATGGCGGAAACAGGCTCCTGGGGCTCGTTGGGCCAGGACTGCGTCCCACGAGTGCGACGGTCTACCGCCGCGACGTCGCCGACTTCCTCGCCTGCTGGCCTGATCCCGACTTGCCAACGCGACGCGACCTCGTCACCTATCTCGACACCCGGGCGGCTGACAACCCCGCGGGCTGGGACCGCCGAGCCGCGGCACTGCGCCACTTCTTCGAGCGCGGCATCGAGGCGGGTCTGTGGACGACCAACCCGGCCGCTGACCTACCGCGCCAGCGCCGGGGCGACTGGCGGCAGCGTCGATGACCAGTCGGGCCCGGCTCGGTCGCCACACGTCCGGAGCTGCCCGCCGGCCCGCCGGCCCAGGCGGGCTGGGCATCCGGCTGGTGGTCGTGGCGCCGGCCGTCGTCTCTGGACTGGATCGATCCGGGGGATCGAGCGACAATCCGGCCATGGACCCCGTGATCGCCGCCCTGGCCCAGCTCGTGCGGGACCGCTACGAGCGGGAGTGCGCCGAAAAGGCCGCAAGGCGGCGACGGCTCCGGGTGCTGGAGGGTAAGTCGCCATGAGGCACCTGGCGGCAACGGTGGACGAGCTGCGGGGCCTACGGGCCGCCCGCTGGATACGGGAAAGCACACCCGGCCAGTTCGACCGCTATGGCCCCGAAGCCCAGCGGGAACTCCAGGATCAGGCCATCCGCTCGCTGGGCCTCGTGGACACGGGCCTCGAATGGCGGGCCGCCCATTCGGGCCGGACCGTGTACCGCAGCCCGGAAATGGCCGGCATGATGGCGGCCGCAGAGCGGGGCGAGTTCGAGGTTCTCCTCGTCGGGTACGTCTCCCGCTGGCAGCGGAACCTACGCCGGACTCTGGAGCTGCTCGAAGACACCCTCCACCCGGCAGGGGTGGCGGTCTACTTCGCCGACGAGGAGATCCTGTCCAGCTCCGAACGCCATTGGGACCAGCTCGTGGACGAGGCCAAGGACGCCGAGCGGTACAGCCGTCGGCTTTCCCGCCGTATCCGGGAGGGTTACGCCTCCAAGCTCGCCAAGCAGCGGGACCCAGCGGGCCACCCGCCCTACGGGTTCCGTCGGGATGAGGCCAAGCTGCTGGAGCCGGACCCGGACAAGCTCGCCACCGTGCGCCTGGTGTTCGGCCTAGCCGCGGCCGGGCACACCGACGCCGACGTGGCGTCTCGGACGGGCCTGGGCCTCTTCACGGTCCGCGGCATCCTGACATCGCCCCTGTATGTGGGCCGGTTGCGGGATGGAACCCAGGCTCACTGGGCGCCGCTGGTCGACCAGGCCACCTGGGACGCGGCCGCCTCCAAGCGTGCCCAACGAGCCACCAATGCTGGGCGCCATGCGGACCCACGCCGGCCCTACGCATTCGCCCAGCTCCACTGCGCGGCCTGTGGCAAGCGCCTAACTGGAGACACCGGCTACTACCGCCACCGCCAGCCTTGCCAGGCTTTCGTGGAGGCCAGGCCCAACGTCAGGCCGCGGAGGGGCCGGACCAACGGCCACGCCTACCCGATGGGCCGGTACGAGGGCATCGTGGACGACTTGCTGGGCCACGTGACCCTGGACGCTGCCCAGCTCGCCGCGGTCGTGAGCTTCAACGCCGGGACAGCTCCAGGCCCGAGCCAGGCTGGGCTGGACCGAATCGCCAGGGAACGCCAGCGAGCCCTGGACCGCTACCTACGGGATCGCGACGCGGCAAGGCTCGGGCAGGCGATGGCGAGCCTGGATCGGGACCAGGCCGGTCTCCAGGCTCCCAAGCCAGCCGAGCCCGTGCCGGCGGACGTGGCGGTTCGGTATCTGCGCGAGCTGCCCAAGACGTGGGCCAAGGCCAAGGGTGGCCAGGGACGGGCGATGCTGGCGACGGTGCTGTTCGACCGGATCGACATCCTGGGAATGCGCGAGGCCACGGTCTACCTCAGCGCGCACGCGGTCCGCCATGGGCTCGCGGCCGTGCTGCCGGCTGAGTTCGATTCACCCGTAAGTGGTCGGGGCGAGAGGACTTGAGGCCGAGATAACAAGCTAGTCGTCGAGGTATCGAGGAACCGGGCCCCAACAGGCCGCCAGCAGCTCGGTGTCGTGCCTTGTCATGCCCCGTTCCGAAGCCAGGCCCTATTGGGGCTGAGCACGAGGCCATGAGGCGGACATCGCAAGCGAGCTCCCGGGCGGTGCGGCCCGCCGACGATAAAGCTCGGATTCCCACCAAACTCTTGGGTACGAGGGCCTGCTATGGCTTCGCCTGATGATGCGAACGCCGCAGGCGAGGGGAGAGGGCCCTCGCACCCGGAGTGTACGCCTGGATTGACCCAAGAACGCTAGTGGAGATAGCCGAAGTTGCCCGCTGACAAGTAACTGCTGTGTATGGCGTTCCACATCTCAGTTTGTGTGGCCGTGTATGTGCCGGTGTTCTGAGAACCACCGCCTATGCGACACTGACTCGCACACGTATCGATGTACGTGTACGTGCTGGAGACATTGTTGTACCCGATGATTGTGATGGTGTGGGCAATGTGCGACGTGCCCCAATTCGGCAAGAAGGCTGTATCTACATCAACGAGGACCGACGTTCCGTCGTAGTAAACGTTGTACTCAACATCTGTATGTAGATAGGTCGCTGAGAAGCGCGAACCGCTATTTGGCTGGACGATGTAGTAGTAGTTCTTCCACAGAGACACATTATGACCGGAAATCTCCCAGTTGATGCCGTCGCGAGCGTCTGGCAACGTCGCGCCGATCGTTGGATAGGCGCCGAACTGGTCGATCCCTGGGGTGGAAAAACTCGGCGGCTTCACTTGCTCCGCCATATACATCAAGTACGAGCGACCAATCGTCGAAAAGCCTTCACTAGTATCACCCGACCCGCCCGTGTCGCTCGCAGCCCAATAGGTGTTGGACTGGTGGGGGCCGTAGGGCTCCTTGAAGTAACCGGCTGGCCAGCCCAGCACGTTCACCGTTGACCAGTAGTACGCCGTGACTGTGGCGCCACCCGCACCACAGAAGTTCCAGTAGTTATCGTCTGTGTAGCTGTGGTGCAGATCGTCGTAGTAGCCGGAGCCGTAGGGCTCGGCGACCCGGCTGGGAGTAGTCGCCAGCGTGGCGCTCGACGGGTATGTGAGCAGGGGTTGAGCGGCCAACATGGTAGGTATCCCCTGCGCATTCCTATGGACGCGTTCAGAGTTCTTCGCCAAGATCCAAGACGGGTCCTGAACCAAAGACGACTTGCTTTGCGATGCGGGCGCCGCGCCGCCCGAGGTGGCACTCGTCGGACTGGCCGCCCACACTGAGCCGGCCATTGCCGTCGATGTGATCAGCACAAGAATCAGTGAGGCGGTGGTCTTCCCGAGGGGTGCCTCTAGAGTCCTTCATGGCTCCTCCTGGCGAGTCAGAATCCAGCGAACCCGGGAGCTATGGTCCCGGCGAGCTTCGCCTGTCAGCCCCCTTCGAGTCGGCCGTCGACGCGCCAGCTACGGGTCTAGGGCTAGTGTGCCCGTGTATCAAGTGCCAGTTGGCTCAGAAGGTCAAGAAGGGTATATTCAGGTGGACCAGCTCGCGGGTCGGCGAAAGGGATGGAGAGATCCTCCTGCCTCGCTGGTTGCGTCGCTCATGGCCTCGCTTCGCACCGAGCCCCCCGTCGCGAGATCCACGCCCAATTGTCAAGTCCGCCGTGCGTTTCGACCACCCCCAACGTGTATATAGGTATGAGCGTGCAAGAGGTCGTACTACCGGAAGCCGCTGATCTTCATTACGAGCAGGCGTTCGAACAGCACTGGGAGGACGTGTTCCGTTTCCTGCTCGCCTGGACCAATAACTGGGCCGCGGCTGAGGACCTGACGCAGGAGACGTATCTCCGACTGTGGCAGGAACGGCTGAAGCTCTCCTGGGATCGGCCAGTCCTGCCATGGCTGGTGGTGACTGCGAAGCGCCTCGCCACAGACCGGTTCCGGGCTCTGCGACGACGGGTCCTAGGCGCAGCCGCACACGAGTCGTTCGACGAATCGGTCCGAGTACGTTGGCTCGACGTGCGCGCGGCGATGGCGACCTTGTCGCCTCTGGAGCGGGCGGCGCTCGTGCTCACCGTGGGCGAGGGCTGGTCGTATGCCGAAGCCGCTGAAGCGTTGGCGACGACGAGCGGAGCCTTGCGTGCCGCGGTTAGCCGAGCGCGCGAGAAGCTGGAGGTTGCGTGATGGCACGTTCTCGAGCAGATGAGGTCTTGGACAGCTGGAACAAAGTCGCCCGCAGCGTCGCGAGGCCGGCAGCAGCGCCCCGCCCAGGCGTGACACGAAGCGCGCTTCCCGCCGGGATGCTCGCCGGAGGTGCCGCAGTCATTGTCCTGCTCGTTGCGCTCTCGGCGAGAGCGTTCGGGCCGGCTCCGCTGGCGTCTGCGCCCGTCGCCGCAGGTTCCACGTCTGGCGCGGGCTTCACGCCGTCCGCTTCGGTACCTTCGACAGAGGTTTCGGCGCCTCCCTCGGTGTCGGCCCAGGCCTCGGCGTCGACGTCGGTGACGGACAAGACGCCATCCCCTGCTGATGCCGTGGCGGCAAAGGATGCGGTGGAGCAGTACACAGCCGCTCTCGTGCGCGGCAGCTACGCAACGGCCTACGGCATGCTCGCTCCAGAGTCCCAGGGGCATTGGCAATCGTTGGCCGACTTCATCTACGAACGGAGCGCTTTCTTCAAGAGCGTCGCCGGGCGCTATGTCATCCAAGTGTGGCCAAGCGATGTCCTGCCGATCGGGAGTTGGCTAACAGACACCAATAGGTCGCTAATCGACCTGCACCACGCCGTGCTCGTCGAGGTCGACTACCCTGCAATGGCTGGCAACAACGCCGGACTCGACATCTACATCGTCAGCCCCGCCGCAAACGGTGTAGAGATCTTCGACGTCCGCTGAATCGCATCCTGACCAGAAGCCGGGCCAGGAGGGGGCGCGGCGGGAGGATTTGAGGCCGAGATAACAAGCTAGCGGGCGCAAGACTCGCGGCCTGGGAGCCAACAGGACGGGACATGTCCTAGCTAGAACGACGGGGGGTACTCGGGGGGAAGTGACTTTGGCGGCGCGCCGCACAGCCAAGCCCCGCCGACAACTTGCCGACAGGAACCCGTCATCATTGATTTCGGCTGAGCCATTGACCCGTAGTGGGCTCTTCAGCGGTCTTGATAGGTGAAGAGCCAAATCGCATGAAGGGCCGAGCATGCAGGAGGTAGTCGAAACCGCACGGACGGGAGTGTTGGGCGAAGACTGGCTCGAGCAGGTTATGGTGGACCGCTACCCGGACCTGATTCAGCTGGCGTTTCTGATCCTGCATGATCTCGCGGACGCTGAAGACGCGACCCAGTTGGCGCTGGAGCGGGCCTGGGGATCACGGGCCCAGGTGCGGTCTGCGGACAGCACGGTGTTCTGGCTCCGCCGAATTGTCGTCCGCGAGGCGCTCCGGGTGCGGTCATCACCCTGGCGGATGCTTCGGTTTCCACTCCATCTCGTGGAGATCGCGCCGGGCAGCAGCCGTCCGACCACCACCGATCGTCACGAACGACTCGACATCGTTAGTGCCTTCACACACCTACCAGCCGAGCAGAGGGCCGTCGTGGTGCTCCACCACTACCTCGGGTACCAGGTCGCGGAGGTTGCCGAGATGTTTGGTGTACCAACAGAGACAATCCGCTCGCGTCTGCGGCTGGCGATGCGGCGGCTACGCGAGGAGCTTCGAGATGCCTGAGATGACGGACGACGAGATAGCCGAGGAGCTTCGCACCGCCCTTGCCATTGAGGCGCGGTCCGTAGAGGTCACCGACGCGGCGGCACGAGTGGCCCGAGCACGGGTTCGAAGCACCAGGGGTCGTAGGGTACGTCTGCCGGCGATTGTTGAACTGTCAAGTGCATTGATCGTCGCGATCCTGATCGGCGGCGCTTTCGTGGCCTGGCGGTCTCAGTCGGAACCGGGTCTGGGGGCAGTGCCCAACATCACGTGCGCAACGCCGTCGGCCCGACCATCTGGTGCCTCTTTCGTCTCACCGGAATTCAGCGCAGGCATGGGACGCTTCAGCTCGACCGGCACAATGACAACTCCGCGCGAAGGCCAAACCGCAACCCTCCTGCCCGACGGTAAAGTTCTCATCGCTGGAGGCTATGACAACGGACTTTCCCTCGCCAGTGCCGAGCTGTATGACCCGGCGATCGGAAGGTTCAGCGCGACTGGATCGATGAGCGCAAGTCGCTACTACCACACCGCAACCTTGCTGTGCGATGGCCTCATCCTCATCGCTGGAGGGCAGGGTGGCGGCAACTCAGCCGAGCTGTATAGCCCAACGACGGGCGCCTTCAGCCCGACCGGCCCGATGACAGCTGAGCGAGAAGGCCAAATCGCCACGCTACTACGGGATGGGAGCGTTCTCATCGCTGGGGGACCAAGTAACGCCTCCGCCGAGGTGTATGACCCGAAGACCGGCACCTTCACTGCGACCGGCTCAATGAAGTTCGATCGTGAGTTCGCCGCCACCGTTCTGCTACGCGACGGGCGGGTCCTTGTCGTCGGTGGCTTGATCCCTGGGCCGACTCCAGCTGGAATCTCGCTCGCCTCAGCTGAGTTGTACGACCCAGGGACCGGCACCTTCACTCTGACCGGCTCAATGAATGCGGCACGCCAGAGTCCAACCGCCACTCTGCTCCCGGACGGCCGTGTCCTCATCGTTGGAGGGGGCCAGGCCGCCTCAGCTGAGTTATACGACCCAGGGACCGGCACCTTCAGTCTGACCGGTTCAATGACTGCGGCAAGCCAGAGTCCAACCGCCACGCTTCTGCCCGACGGCCGTGTCCTCATCGTTGGAGGAGGCCAGACCGCCTCAGCTGAGTTGTACGACCCAGGGACCGGCACCTTCAGTCTGACCGGTTCAATGACTGCGTTTCGCCTCCATGCCACCGCCACGCTTCTGCCCGACGGGCAGGTCCTGATCGTTGGGGGTGCGGGCGGCCTTGCAGGCACTACCAGCGCGAGCACCCTGGCCTCAGCTGAGCTGTACTAGATCGTAGCCGGAACAGCCAGTCTGGGCAGACGACAGGGCGCGGCGGGTGAGGCACCCGGGTCTAGTCAGTGATGTTGCGTGGCGGGGTGCCCGTGGCTCGCAGTGGCAAGACCGAGCTTGAGAATCTCGTGACTGCGTGTGCAACATGCAACATAGGCAAGTCAGCGAGCGATTTGGTGGGGTCGGTCGGGTAGAAGGGCAGAGGCCAACTCGGCTGGGCGAGCGAAACGGAGGCGGGGCGCGATGCTAGGTGGCTGGGGTCCCAGCGGCGAAGGCAGCGAAACGCCGAGCTTCTGTTCGCGTTGTGGCCGACCCTTCGGGGTCGAAGAGATGTTCTGCCCTCACTGCGGCACTCCTCGGCCCGTGACGCCGCCAGGCTCCACCTGGTCCCCTGACCCGTCCACGAGCCGACCTGCGGAGCCGACCGCCGGTCCGTCCGATCGCCCCGGTCGACACCTTCGCCCGTTTCTGGATGTGGCGCTGGTCCTTGCGATCGTCTTGGTCGTCGTTGTGGTGGGCCTCCCCGCGGCTTCGACGTGGCTGACTCAAGCCACGACTCCGTCTTGCACGGTTGGCCTAAACGGCGCGGCGGTCAGCGTCACGGTGCAGGGGTCGACCGCGGATGCGCAATGTGCTTCCATGCAGCAGGAGATCACAGACGGCGGGACCTGGTATCGGTATGCCTCGGGTCAACAGGCAGCCGGCGCATCGATCTGTCAGGTCTCCTACGCGGGGGGACCTCTGGATCGTTCGCGATCAGGGGTCGCTCGACATGTACGGGAACTCGATCTGCTCCAACCTCGTTAAACTCGCGAATGGGCAGCCTCTTGTTACGCCGCCGCCAACGCCAGTCGTACCTGTCAGCGCAGCCTGCGGGCTCCAAGTCGCAAGCCACGACGCCACAATTATCGCCGACGGTTCGGTGTGCGGCGATCTCAAGACCGCCTACCCACCAGCCGGCGGGGGCGTTTGGGACGACTACAACGGTGCGGGCCCGCCTACCTACGACTCCCTTGTCTGCTCGGGCCAATATGAAGAGGCCCAGGTTCAAGTGTGGGACTCTGGCGGGCAGTACTACGGCTCGGACCTGTGCCAGAGGCTCGGCTGGCCAACCCGCTAACGAAGCAGAGTGCGCTGTGAGCGTCGCCCTACGAAACGAAGGGCTCCAGCCGAGAGATCATCAGGCGCGTCGTATCCAGGAGGTCCCGGAGCCCTTGCTGCGCCGGTACGTACCCGTTCACGCGACGGTATTCAAACGCTACGAGGACCGTGCCGACCACCTCTACATTGACTTCGGGTTCAGTCAATGCGGGCCGCTCGGTCCAACCGAAGTGGGCGATTTCTGTGTCTCGGTAGCGAAAGTCTGCACCCGTTCTTTGACTTAGCAGCCGACCTCGGGCGGTGACCGTGACCGTTCCGTTGACGAGCCCGCCCGCCACGACAACGAGATTTCGGTGTTTGTCGGCGTTCTCGAACGCACTGAGAAGGGTGAGCCAGTGCAATTCCGCACTGGGTCCCGCCCGGTAGGGCTGGTTCTCCTTGATGATTGCGCGGGCCTGGCGGGGCATTCCCGTGCATGCCGTTCGGAAGCCGACGACAGCTTCCTTGTTCAATCGCTCAATGACCGGGAAGGATGCACTCGACCGCCTCTTTCTAGGAACCAACGCCACGGCGATGTGATCAAGGGCCGACCTAACGTTGTGGAGCACGTCGCCAGCAATGACGGCCAGGTTCGGATCAGGCTCATCGAACTGGATGCGGTAGAGCCAGCTACTGCGTTCGGCCTTTGTCTTGACCGAACGGACCGGCCTATACGGGTCTCTGTCGATGTACGCGCCGACCTCGCCGTCGAACTCCAGCAGGTGCTTCTCCGCCCGGCTGAGTTTGAGCCGCCACGACTCTGCCATTCGGATATCACCTCGTGAGCGGGACGATCTAGCTACATCTCGGATGCGATTGGGCTGCTCGCCTTGAGTGCCGCCGACAAGCGATAGAGCCGTCGGATCGTCACCGCCTCGTCCTCACTGTCGTAGTCGGTGGGGTTCTCGCTCCGCAAGACGCGGGCGATCATCGGGCGAGTAATGTGTGGCGCGGGCTCGATCAGGGCATAGCGAGCCACCTGCCAGACCGTCATCGCCTCGCGCCGGGTTCGAGCGTCGCGCCAGCGGTTCTGCGGCGCCACGGCGTAGTCGAACAGGTAGCGCAAGTGCGCGGCCAAGGCGGCTCGGTATGAGCGCAACCCCCAGGCGCCACTCCAGAAGGCCATCCCGATCCTTCCAGCGAAGCCGAGGTCCCAGGCGCTCGCGAGTTGGATATCGGCCCGAGGTGTCCGCCAGCGATGCGCCGCCCGCATGATCCCGAGTTCGACGCGACCCAGCGGCGATGCCGCGAAGCCGTCGGGATCGATCCGAACGGCTGCCTGCTGGACTGAGGCTAGAACGGGGTCGCCGTCGGCCATGTGGGCGGCTACACGATCGAGCGGTCCGGTCTCTCGGACAGCCTCGCCGCTGGTCATCCCGAAGAGGGCGATCGTGTCGTCGATGCTGGCCCCGAGATAGCTTCGGAGGTCGTCGAACTCGCTCGCGAAGCGGGCGGGCACGATTGGAGGGTTTCGGTCGTATCGCGGCCGTGCCGGTACCGGCCGGCCGAGAAGGGCCTCGATGAAGCCATCGCGGTCGGTAGTCGGATCGAAGATCCCGAAGCGGACGCTGCCGTCGCGGTAGGGAAGGATGAGGGGCTCGGTCCTCTCGAACCAGCGCGAGGGGTCGTTCGCCTGCTCCATCGACCGCAAGACCACTCCAGCGAGCGTGTCGAATAGGAGCGAGTCGCGATCACCGCCGAACGCCGCGAGCACCTTCGGGTCGAGGGCCACGCCGCTCTTGGCAACCCAAGCCAGGGCGTCAGAGAGGGGACCACGCTTCCCACCGATCTGCGCCATGGGCGGCCTAGCTGACGGGACCGCGGGTGGATTGGCCAGGAGTGCGGCCACCACCTGCCGGCGAAACAGCTTGCCCCGGGCGCGCAATTCGGAGCCCTTCTCCACGCTCGATTCTCGCGTTCCACGCTTGGGCATTCCGCCGACCCCTTCGTCGCGATGTCGATTATCGACCCGAGCCGCGGGGAATACGCGACGGAAGCGAGGGTCGAGATGGAAACGGAACGCGACGACACAGCGCCAAAGACAGTCCAGCTCAAGCTCCGGCCGTGGCGCGTCTGCGCCCGCTGCGGCCATGCCTGGAAGTCGCGCGCGGTGCACGGCCGGCCCCGCTGCCGGGCCTGTGAGCGCCGCTTGCGGGCCGATGCGGAGAGCATCAGCGCCGCCGTGGCGGGAGGGCTCGGGCGATGAACACCCGTCGCTGTCTCTCCTGCGGCGACCCGCTCGGGATCACCAGCCGGGCGGACCGCCGGACCTGCTCCGATCTGTGCCGCAAGCGCGTCAGCCTTGCGAGACGGGCCGAGCGGGCCGCCTCGGCCGCCCTGAGGGCCCGTCAGGCCGCGATCACCTGCTCGGAGGGACATCGGGCTACCTCGGGCGCTAGGTGTGAAAGTGGGGGGTTGCAGCCGTGAACGGTTCGAGCCGATTCGCCGCTGCTCACGGGGCCGAGCGGGTTCGCGTATACCAGGCCGCCGCGGACAAGCTGCTCACCGCTCTGCCGGATCGCTCGATCGATCTGGTCATCACGGACCCGCCGTATGTCACGGTCAACCGAGCGTCCACCAGCGGTCACCTCCGCGACTGGTTCGAGCATGGCTTGACCTGGCCCCAGATCGGCCGGGTCTTTGCGGTCGCCCGCGCCAAGCTCAAGGCCGATGGGGTCCTGATGGCCATGACCAACAACGACGGCCTGCGCGAGGCCATCGGGGCCCTGGAGCGAGCCGGCTACATTGGCATCCGGACCATTACCTGGGACCGCCGCTACCCGGGTCTCGGTGGCGGCCTTCGCCACCAGACCGAGTTCGTCCTCGTCGGCCGGCTGCCGGGTTCGCGGACCCTGGCTGGCGTCGATCTGGTCTCGGTGGCAGCGGTTGGTCCGGGCACGGCCGATCGCTACCCGACGGCCAAGCCCGACGGCCTGGGTCACAATCTCGCGGCCATGGCCGGCATCGGCCCGGGCTCCCTGGTCGTCGACCCGTTCTGTGGGTCCGGAGCCCTGCTCGTAGGCGCCGCGGAGCGCGGTGCGACCGTGGTCGCCGGGGACGTGGCCGCGCGGGCCGTCCGCCTAGCGGGCACCAAGCTAGCCCGGGCGGCAACGGCGGGGCGCCCGTCCGCACCCGGCAAGCCCACCGCCGCTAGGCCGGTTAGGACCGGTAAGCCCACCGGCTCGGGCCGGTCTGCCACGGCCGCCAGGCCGGTCAGGATCGGCAAGCCTAGCGGCTCGGGCCGCCCCACCACCGCCGCTGGGCCGGTCGGGACCGGCAAGCCCAACGGCTCCGGGTCGGTCGGGACCGGTAAGCCTAACGGCTCCAGGCCGGTGGGAACCGGTAAGCCCACCGGCAACGGCCGGCCGACCGTCACCGCTAGCCCGGTCACGACCGGTAAGCCTATCGACCACGGCCGGCCCACCCTCACCGGTAGGCCGGTAGGGACCGGCAAGCCCACCGGCAAGCCTACCGGCAAGGGCCGGCCCGCCGTCACCGCTAGGCCGGTAGGGACCGGCAAGCCCACCGGCAAGCCTACCGGCAAGGGCCGGCCCGCCGTCACCGCTAGGCCGGTAGGGACCGGCAAGCCTACCGGCACCAGGCCAGCCAGGGCCGGTAGGCCCAACGGCTCGGGCGGGGTCCCAACGGCCGCCAGGCCGGTCACGACCGGTAAGCCCTACGGCAAGGGCCGGCGCACCCTCACCGCTAGGCCGGTCAGGCCCGGCAAGCCCACCGGCACCAGCCGGCCCACCACGGCCACCAGGCCGACGAGGGCCGGTAAGCCCAACGGCTCGACCTGGCCCTCCATGGCCGCCAGGCCGGGGGGCCGTAGGTCCATACCGCCACAACGGCCAGGGAGCCGGCCGTGAACCGCCCGCGCCAGGCCGGCCAGGTGCCGGCACCTACCGCGTCATCGGGCCGCAGACGGGCCATCGAGCCCGGCGACCCCCTAGTGAGGGCCCTAGCGGTGTGCGTCCGCCAGGCCCATGCCCGCAGGATCGGCCGCCGGTCTCTGGACTCATAGGCGTGATTGAGCTATGACTCGCCCTACCGTGCACGCCCTACCACGCTCCACCGATCAGATAGCCGGCCTACGAATAGCCCGCTGGGTCCGCGAGTCCACCGCGGGCCAGTACGACAATTGGGGTCCCGATGCCCAGCGGGAGCTTCAGGACCGGATCATCGAGCGCTACGGCCTCGTCGATACCGGGCTCCTCTGGCAGAGCGCCGCGTCGGGCCGGACGGTGTACCAGAGCCCACAGTTCGCAGCCATGACCCAGGCCGCGCGTGAGGGCCGCTACGACCTGCTCCTGGTCGGCTACGTGTCGCGATTCCAGCGCAACCTCAAGCAGACCCTGATCGCCGTCGATGACCTCCACGCCGCCGGAGTAGCGGTCCTGTTCTGCGACGAGCGGATCGTCTCAACCGACGCCGACCGCTGGGACGACTTCGTCCGCGAGGCCCACGAGGCGGAGTCCTACAGCCGCAAGCTCGGCCGGCGCATCGCCGAGGGTCTGGCCGCCAAGCGCCGCCGCCTCGGCGAGCCCGGAGGCCAACCGCCCTACGGCTACATCCGCTCCGGCAAGCCGCCGGTATTGGAGCCGGTACCGGCCGAGATCGAGCGGGTCCGGGCCGTGTTCGCAGCTGCGGCCGAGGGCATGACCGACGCCGAGGTCGCCGAACACACAGGAATGCCCTTCTACACCGCCCGGCACATCCTGACCAATCCCGTCTACATCGGCCGGTTGCGCGACGGAACGGCCACCCGAGTCCCGGCCGTCATCGACCAGAACACCTGGGATCGCGTCGGGCTCGCCCGATCCCGATATACGCGTCGCCATCCGGGCCGGCCGACCGTCCGCCGTCCCTATGCGCTCTCGATGCTCCACTGCGCCGCCTGCGGCCGCCACCTCATCGGCCAGTCCGGTCGCTACCGCCACAACTTCCCCTGCTCTGAATGGCTCGCGGCCGCCCGGGCCGCTCCGCGAGCCTTCCGCAACTCGACCGACAAGCGCCACAAGGGGGTCAGCTATCCGGCCTCTTCCTTCGAGGGTCTCGTTCGCCAGGCTCTCGGACACGTGAGCGCCAACGCGTCCCTTGTAGCGGCCGTGGTCGGCCGGGTCGCCGATGATGAGAGTGGTCCCGATCCGGTGACCCTGGCCCGTATCGAGCGCGACCGAGACGCGGCCACGACCCGCTACCGGCGCGACCGGGACCCCGACGCGTTGGAAGCGACCATGCGGGCGCTCGATCAACAGGAGCGCCAGGCGAAGGCGGCACGGGCTGACGGACCCACGCCAGACGAGGCGGTCGAATCCCTGCGCGAGCTGCCGGAGCTCTGGGACGACGCCGAGCCGTCCGGTCGGCGGCTCCTGGCCGAGGCGCTCCTCGATCGGATCGACGTCCTCGGAGCCCGCAAGGTCAAGCTGCACCCGAGCGCATCGGCGAAGGCTCAAGGGTGGGACGTGGCCTGGAATGGGGCTCGATTGGTTGTTATGGTCGGGGCGAGAGGATTTGAACCTCCGACCTCATCGTCCCGAACGATGCGCGCTACCAAGCTGCGCCACGCCCCGACCGAAATGCCCGCTGAGGGCCACGGAATGATAGCAGGGGACCCGCCGGGCCGGTAGTCGACAGGGCCGGTAGTGCCTGACCAGATGGCGCTGCAGAGCCGATGGCGGAGAACGGGCCCAAGTCTGGAGCGGTCGCCGTCGCCGCCTTTCACGCCCGCGGAGTAACCTGCGAGTCGATGCAGACGCGAACTCTCGACCGAAGCGGCCTCTCCGTGACCGAGATCGGACTCGGGCTCGCTGCGATCGGCCGGCCGGGGTACATCAACCTGGGCCGGGACCGGGATCTGGGCTCGGACCGAAGCGTCGTGGTCCTGCGACGCCAGGCCCACGACCTGCTCGATGCCGCGTATGCCGGCGGCATTCGCTACTTCGACGCCGCGCGGTCGTACGGTCTCGCCGAGGAGTTCCTGGCTTCGTGGCTCGAACGGCGTCGGCTCGGGCCAGGCCAGGTGACGGTGGGGTCCAAATGGGGCTACCGGTACACGGCGGACTGGCGCGTGGGCGCCGAAGTGAACGAGGTCAAGGAGCACTCCCTCGCGAACCTGCAGCGCCAGCTGGCCGAGAGCCGAGCGCTCTTGGGCGACCGCCTGGGCCTCTATCAGATTCACTCGGCGACCTTCGAGAGCGGCGTGCTGGAAGACCGCGCTGTGCTCGATGAGTTGACGCGGCAGCGCGAGGGCGGGCTTGCGATCGGACTGACGGTCAGCGGGCCGCACCAGGCCGACGTCGTGCGAAGAGCCATCGAGATCCGGGCCGACGAAAGCCCGCTCTTTGCGACGGTACAGGCCACATGGAATCTTCTCGAGCCGTCGGTGGGGCCCGCCCTGGCCGAGGCAAAGGAGGCCGGCCTGGGAGTAGTCGTGAAGGAAGCCCTCGCCAACGGGCGTCTTGCGCCCCGCCCCGCAGAGGGGTCGCCGCGGCCGCTTGCGCTGGTCTCGCAGAGCCATGAGTGGACCAACGATGCCGTCGCGATCGCGGCCGCGCTCGCGCAGCCATGGTCCGACGTGGTGCTCTCCGGAGCGGTCACGCCAGCCCAGGTAGTGAGCAATCTCGCAGCAACCGACCTCGCGCTATCGCCCGACGACCTGGCCGAGCTGGCTGTCCTGGCCGAGCCGCCCGAGCGGTATTGGGCTACCCGAGCCTCACTGCCGTGGACCTGACCGGCGCGGTGGACCGCGCCCCTGTCGAACCGTCGCCCGCGCAGAGCCAGCCGCGGCAGAATGCCGGCCGTGCTCCCCGCCTCTAGCTGAGTTTCTGCGAGCTACCGACCCCGGCGGTGTTAAGCCCGAATCCACCGAGCCTCTTCGTCTGACGGCTCGACACGGTGGTTGGGAGGCGATCGACCCCGATTGAGGTAATGGCCAGACTCTGACTGAGGCGAACAAGGGCCGACCGACGGCGGATGTGGCTT
>Ga0208457_1000292_pt1 | contig 56107 bp, 50 predicted proteins | sample June2015DPH_10_1_FD_185513 | JGI IMG/M metagenome (GOLD analysis project Ga0208457, IMG submission 185513) | Peatland microbial communities from SPRUCE experiment site at the Marcell Experimental Forest, Minnesota, USA - June2015DPH_10_150... | ecosystem: Environmental > Terrestrial > Soil >... | reverse complement strand
CTCTACATAGCGAATTTCACGTTCTTTGTCGGCGTCGCCGCCTCGGCGGTCACCGTCGTGCTTCCCTATTATCTCCACAACGTCAAGGAGTTCGGGAAGATAACGATACTCGGAGAATTCCTCGCCGTCCCTGCAGTTCTGATGTCGTTCCTCTTCATCATCGTCGATCTCGGCCGGCCGGACAGGGCCTTTAACATGATCCTTCATCCTACGCCTACTTCCCTCCTCTTCTGGGATATGATCGTGCTCAACGGGTATCTGCTCCTCAACCTTCTCATCGGGTGGTCGACCCTCGATGCGGAAGCCAAGGAGGAGAAGCCCCTACCCTGGATTCGGTTCCTTATCCTCCTCTCCATCCCGTGGGCGGTCAGCATCCACACCGTAACGGCGTTCATCTACCAGGCCCTTGTCGCCCGGCCCTTATGGCACACGCCCCTGTGGGCGCCGCGGTTCCTCGCCTCCGCCTTCGCCTCCGGTCCGGCCCTGCTCATCCTGATGTCGCTCTTTATCCGGCGGGTCAGTCGCTTCGATCCGGGAGACGCGGCCATCCAGAAGGTCGCCACCATCATCGTCTATTCCCTGCTGGTCAACATCTTTCTGCTTACGGTCGAGCTTTTCACGACGCTTTACGGTTCCGTCCCCGCCGACGTCGAGCATCTCAGGTACCTCTTCCTCGGCATCGGCGGCCACAAGGCGCTGGCGCCTTGGATTTGGCTTTCCATGGTACTCATGGGCGGGTCAGCCCTGGCTCTCCTCAGCGCCCGCCTCCGCAGGCGTGAAGGGGCACTGGCCCTGACCTGCGTCGCGATCATCGTCGGCGTCTGGATAGACAAAGGACTCGGCCTGGTCGTTCCGGGCTTTATCCCTTCCCCTCTCGGGGACATTACGGAGTACGGGCCTACGCTTCCCGAGGTCCTGATCGTCATAGGTGTCTGGGCCTTCGGCGGTCTCCTGATCACCCTCCTTTACCGGGTGGCCTTGTACGTCAAGGTGGAGCGGTAGCTATCCGCCGGGTCGAGCGGTCGGTCTAAGCATATGTAATGTCGGCTGAGGCATGGAGCTATCGGGTGGAGACGCATCCTTCCCGACCTGCCCTTCTTGATCCCGGAGTCCCCTTGTGAAATAATAAGGACTGTTCCTATTTCCGGACAGCGGGGCTGAAAGAGGTTTTTTCGGAGCGGGAAAAAGAGAAGCGGCCTTTGCGGATAGGCGACAACAAAGGGTTTCAGGTTTCCTGATGTTTTCTTCAATACGAAGCTTTCTTACCCATATCAAAAAACAGAAGACACCGGGCCTCAAGGATCGGTTCGAGTCCTTTCAGGCGCTTCTTTACGCAAATAACGCGGCCCTTGAGGCGATGGGAGACGTGGGAGGAAAGTACCTGCGGAAAGATTACGTCTTCGATCTCCAGTATATCCGTCAGAGCTATAACCTGATACGGGAGAACGTGATCGAGATGATCGGTGCCCTGAACAGCATGGTTCCCGACCGGTACGGCTCCCTGTACGCCATTTTCGAGGAGATCGACCGCGGCATACAACAGAGGCTCTTCGGTGTCCGAGAGATCCCCTTATCGCCCTTGACCATTCCATTTAAAGACATTACCGCGGGGATGGGGGAGATAGTAGGGGGAAAGAACGCAAATCTCGGCGAGATGCGTAACTCTCTGAACATGCCCGTTCCTGAAGGCTTTGCAATCTCTGCTTACGCCTACAGGATTTTTGTCGAGAAGCAGGTGCTCGGGAAAGAGGTCAAGAAGCGATTGGCTTCCCTGAACATTCACGATTCGCAAGCCCTGAACGGGATCAGCCGGGAGATTCGGGAGGCAATCCTGACGGCGCCGATACCCGAGGAGCTGGAAGAAGCGATCTTCCGCGGCTATTCCCGGCTCGCCGCGGCCGAAGGGGACGACATCTTCGTTTCCGTCAGGAGCAGTGCCGTAGGCGAGGACACGGACGCGAGCTTTGCAGGACAATACGCAACGGCCCTCAATGTCCTCCCCGATCGCCTCCTCAGCAAGTATGCGGAGGTTCTGGCAAGCAAATTTACTCCCCAGGCAATCTTTTACTGGAAAGAAAAGGGTTTCAACGAAGAGGACATCCCGATGGCGGTGGCCTGTCAGAAGATGATCTGCGCGAGAGCCAGCGGAGTCATTTACTCGCAGGATCCCAATCATGCCAGCCGCAACGTCGTTATCATAAGCGCCAAATGGGGTCTGGGGGAGCTCGTCATCGAGCACGACAGTCCGAACGTCTACGTTATTTCCAGAGAAAGCGGCCTTGTTATTGAAAAGCGAGTCCCCAGGCAGGAGGTTATGCTTACTTGCGAGCGATCGGGGGGCATCAGCGAGGCACCTATCGCCGAAGAGCTGCAGTGGCAGCCTTGCCTTCGTGAAGACGAAATACACGAGCTTTTCCAGCACGCCCTCCTGCTCGAGAGGCATTACGGAAATCCTCGCGATATCGAATGGGCGATCGATGCCGAAGGAAAGGTCTATATCCTTCAGACCCGTCCCTTGAAGATGTCCTCCGTTCAGGTGGAGAAGCAGGACGAGTCTCAAGGCTATGCTTATGCCAAGGTCCTGATCGACTGGGGCCTCGTCGCGTCCCCCGGCATCGGCTTCGGCCCGGTCCATATCGTATCGGGGGACGGAGACCTGGACGCCTTCCCCGACGGCGGTGTGCTGGTAGTCAAAAATATGAACACCAGGCATGTCACGGTCATGCATCGGGCCTCGGCGATCATCGCAGAGATCGGAAACGTAGCCGGCCACATGGCTTCCCTGGCGAGGGAATCTCAAGTGCCCACGATTGTCGATGCCAAAGGGGCTACCGATCTGCTGAAGCCGGGCCAGATGATCACTGTGGATGCCTATCGTAACCGGGTCTATGACGAGGCAGTCGAGGAACTGATAGTTAGTGAGAAGAAGAAAGAGGAGGACGCCAGGAGGCAAAGTCCCATACTCGACAAGGTGGAGCAATTTCTCTCACTGGTCGCGGCGCTCAAGTTATGGGACAACAGTGTTGAGTCCTTCAAACCCGAAAACTGCAGGACCTTCCATGACGTCACCCGGTTCATACATCAGGTCGCCATCGAAGAGATGTTCCACCTCCATGAATTCAAACGGTCCCCTGACGAAGCCGCGACAAGGCTCATCGCCGATTTCGCCACAAACCTCTACATCATCGACCTGGGGGGCGGCCTTTCGGTTCCGGACAGGGTCAAAGATGTTAGGCCCGAACAGATCACCTCCCGTCCGATGAAGGCCCTGTGGAGGGGGATTACCCATCCAGACGCGTGCCGGAGAAGGGTTGCGGAAGTGGACTGGAAGGGCTTTGCCTCCGTTATGCTCAACACCCTGTCGGATGCCGCTCGCTCCGCCACACCTCTCGGTGAGAAAAGCTATGCCCTTGTCTCCTCCGAGTATCTCAACTTCAGCTCTCGCCTGGCCTATCACTTCAGCACCGTCGACGCCTACTGCTCCGAGGTGAAGAACAACAACTATATAACATTCCAATTCATGGGAGGCGGCTCCAGCGCGGAAAGGAGGTCCCGGAGGGTTCGGTTTATCGCAGGCGTTCTTAAGAACCTGGACTTTGATGTGGAGGTAAAGGGTGACTGGCTGCGGGCACGCCTTATCAAATACGAGTGCCGAGACACTGAAGAGAAGCTCGATTTCCTTGGCCGGCTCATGACCTGCTCCCGACAGCTTGACGCGCTCATGTACAGCGAGAATATCGTTGACTGGTACGTACAGGCCTTTATGAAGGGCAACTACACCTTTGAAAGAGCTGCCCCTTAGGAAGGGATGAGCTTTCCGGGCCTAATGGCCCGCTCCCCGCCCCAGCACGACACCGACAAAAAGACCTACCATGACCGCCACCAGAGCGGAAAATATCCCGTACACCGCCGGACTGGCATGGGCATAGTAAGAAAGCCAATCGATTACCGGGCTCGATTTAACCAGAAGTCTGTCCTCGAAAACAAGATGCGCCGCGCCCCCTTCGACCAGGTAGCAGAATATCTTGTATTCACCGACAGGGGCACTCGCGGGATAAGCCAATTGGGCCCTGAATGTGCAAGATTCTATTTTAACTGCTCCTTCCGCGTATTGATACAGCCCGCCTTCCTTGAATCTCCTGACCAATCCTGACAAGTACTCCTGGCGAAGCTTCGCGCCTTGGCCGTCCGGCGGATCTTTCTTAAATCGGACCCTGGCCTGTCGAAAGACATCGCGAAAGTCCGAACACAGTCCGGCCTTCTCCTGCTCCGCCGGCGAAAGCACGTTTGTCATCTTGGCAGAGCTGAGAATGGCGTACATGGCGGGGATTTCCTCAACCTCCGCGTGGCCTGACGGAACCCATACGAAGCCGAGGCCTTTCCCTGCCCTGTTCAATTTGAAGCTTCTGGTTGGTGAAACGACTTTGATGACGACTTCCGCGTTGGCCGGACAAGTCCCGGTTATTACCGAGGTCTGATAAGGTTTCGAGAAAAGCGACCTCTCCAGTACCTTCGGTTCGATCTTCCATGCCAGGCCGCCGGGCGATCCGGCGAAAGCCGCTGTTCCGGAAACGGCCGTTGCCAGAACGAGAGACAGGATGCCTATTGCAGGCAGATGCATCAGTGCCCGCCTCCGGTAGCGAAGCTGATCGGGTTGCCCGGTGTTACGAGCAAATCGAAGAGCATCTTCACCATTACGGCCAACACGATGATGGCCAGGAGGATGCGCAACTGCTCTCCCCGGAGCCGCTTCCCCACCCGGGCACCGACCTGGGCACCGATGGATGAGCCGAAAAAAAGCACGACGACGAGGACCAGATCGACCGTATGGTTTCGAATAGCCTGTTGAATGGTGACGTTGATGGAGGTAAGCACGATCTGGAACAGGTCGGTGCCGATAGCGACGATCGTCGGCATCCCGAGGATGTAGATCATCGAGGGAACCATGATAAACCCACCACCCACTCCCATGACGGCCGCCAGGACGCCTACGAATGCTCCTAGAAGAAACGGGAAGATAACCGAGGTTGTCATGTGCGATTTTTCGAAGGTCATCTGCCACGGGAGTTTCGTAGCGAGCTTTTTGAAGCCCGACTCCTCGGGTTCCAGGGCAGTGGTATACTCTCTAACGTTGCTTTTACGCCTCAAGGCGTTCAGACTCTCGATGAACATGAAAGAACCGATGACCCCGAGAATTACCACGTAGACCAGCTTGATCACGAAATCGACCTCGCCCAGGGCCGAGAGCGCTTTGATGATTTGCACGCCCAGGGACCCGCCTGCAATCCCGCCTAAAAGCATTACGAGGCCCATCTTAAAGTCGACGTTGCCCATCCGACTGTGGGTGTAAGCGCCTGAAGAGGCGGCGGCCACGATCTGATTGGAATCGCTTGCAGCCGCGACGGTAGGAGGTATTCCGGCGAAAATAAGAAGAGGGGTCAAGAGGAAGCCGCCGCCGACACCGAACAAACCGGAAAGAAAACCGACCAGGCCACCCAGACCCACAACAAGAAAGAGGTTGATGCTCACGTGGGCAATGGGCAAATAAATATTCATCCTGCCCTCTTATTGGAGCTTTTTAGGGTTCGTCCGTCCTGCGTAGGGAATTCGGAGACGGGATGATATCGATACATTATACCTGTTCCGGACTCTGGGACCCCCGATGACTATCACATAATATGTGCAGCGAAGCAGGCAAGTCAATTCATTAATTGTTATGACATCCATAAGTTTTCTCGGCGAATATACCGGCGAACTATCAAGCGGGGCTTATACATGTCATAAGAATTACTCACTTGACATGAGACCGATTAACCTGAATATTGTAGTGTAAAAGCCATCGACAAGCATGGCGAGGAGGGAAAATGACTAGAATTGGTGAACGTCTGATCGAGTCAGCGAAAGGCGCCTTCCTTTTTGCCGCAGCATTTCTCATGTCCAGCATCGGTCAATTTATGAGAAAGGGCTTACGGAAATGAGTCGTTTTTGAGAAAAGCCGCACCGCATACCGAAATCACCAGCTGCTTGTGCTCTCACGCCCTCGTATACGAGTGCTTTGAGGGGCAATCGGCTGAAAAAGCGCCCGGGGTTCTCAGATGGACGTAATCAGGCTCACGGCTGGAACGGAGGGAGACTTTGCCGGGGAGGTCTTGACGGAGACCTCTCAGAACCTCGCTCTATGCTACCAGTGCGGCAACTGCACCGCAGGATGCCCCTACACCGAGTTTTTCGACTATCCCGTCAATCAGGTCATGCGCCTTATCCAAATGGGTATGAGGGAAACCGTGATGTCTTCCAGGGCCATCTGGCTCTGCGCGACTTGCGAGACATGCACTACAAGGTGCCCCTGCGAGATCGATGTGGCATGCATCATGGACTACCTGAGGGCAAGGGCATACAGGGAGAGTAGATACACGGAGAAGGAGATCAAGATCTTCTACGAGGCCTTTTTGTCCTCTTTGAAGAGTCACGGGCGGATCTTCGAGCCGGGCATCCTAATGCGCTATAATATAGCCTCAGGGCATCTTTTTACCGATGCAGACCTCGGAACGAAGGTCGCCAGGAAGAAATTGATCCGCCTCCTGCCACGCAACATCAAAGGCAAACGAGAGATGGCGAAAATTTTCAGTAAGTTCGCTGAAAAAAGAGCAAAATGAAGGAGTATGCCTACTATCAGGGATGTTCGCTGGAAGGAACGGCCAGCGCCTACGACAGGTCGATCAGGCTCGTCATGAAGAGCCTGGGGGTGACAATTATGGAACCGCCGGACTGGAGCTGTTGCGGCTCCACGCCGGCACACGCCTTCGACCACCTCCTCGCCGCTGCGCTTTGCGCCCGCAACCTCGCCATAGTTGAGTCCATGGGCGCGAGCGCCCTTATGACGCCCTGCCCTTCCTGCCTCTCTGCCTTCAAGAAGGCCCAAGCAAGGATGGCCGGGAACGAGCTCTTCAGGAAGGACGTGAACGATCTCCTCGAGACCCCTTACAACGGCACGGTAACGGCTAAATCCGCCCTCCAGGTGCTCTACGAGGACATCGGACCGGAAGAGGCAGCCGGGCCCGTAACGATTGACCTTGCCGGCTTACGGATCGCCCCTTACTACGGCTGCATCCTCAACAGACCCCCGAAGATCGCCGCTTTCGACGACCCCGAGAACCCTGTCTCTATGGACCGGCTGCTCACCGCCATAGGCGCGGAAGTTGTCGATTTCGCCTTCAAGGTCGAGTGCTGCGGGGCCGCCTTCGGCGTCCCGAAAAGGGATATTGTCTTAAGCCTCACGGCGAAGGTCCTCTCCATGGCGCTCGATGCAGGGGCCAACTGTATAGCAGTCGCCTGCCCCCTCTGCCAGCAGAACCTCGATCTTCGGCAGTCCCAGGTCAATAGATCGCTCGGAACGTCTTTCGCGGTGCCGGTCCTCTACTTCTCACAGATAATGGGCCTTGCGTATGGCTACACGCCGAAGGAGGTCGGGCTTACGAAGAACATAATCAGCGCAGATGCCCTGATCTCCCCCTCACGGCCGGCAAAAAAGCAAGGAGTCGGCTCCGGATGAGGTTTGTCGTCTGCAATTACGGTGGCAGGGTGGAAGGAGCGCGGTATAAATGAGAGTAGGCGTCTTCATATGCCACTGCGGCAACAATATCGCAGGGACGGTTGATGTGGCCCGCGTGGCTGCGGAGACCCGTATGCTCCCGGGCGTCGTATATGCAACGGATTACATGTATACGTGCTCGGAGCCCGGACAGGCCGAGATCAAGAAGGCGATCAGGGATGAAGGTCTCAGCCGGGTCGTCGTCGCCGCTTGTTCGCCAAGGATGCATGAGGTGACCTTCAGGCGGACCGTAGAAAAGGCAGGACTTAACCGCTATTTGTTTGAGATGGCGAACATCAGGGAGCACTGCTCCTGGATAGGGGAGGACAGGGAAGAGAACACCAGGAAGGCCGTCGAGACGGTCCGCATGGCCGTCGCCAAGGTTATCCGGAACAAACCCCTCGTCTCTTCTTCCTTTCCGGTAAAAAAGAGGGTCCTCGTGATCGGCGCAGGTGTTGCGGGCATGCAGGCGGCCCTCGATTGCGCTGACGGAGGACTGGAGACGGTGGTCGTCGAGAAGAGCCCGAGCATCGGCGGCATGATGGCGCGCCTCGACAAGACCTTCCCGACTATAGACTGCTCGATCTGCATCCTGGGACCCAAGATGGTCGATGTGGCCCAGCACGAGCTGATCAGCCTCCACGCCTATTCCGAGATAGAGGATATCAAGGGCTACGTGGGCAACTACGAGGTAAAGGTCCGCAAGAAGGCGACCTACGTCGACTGGTCGAAGTGCACGGGCTGCGGTGAATGCATGGAAAAGTGCCCCGGTAAGAATGCCTATGATCATTTCAACTACGGTGTTGCGCCGACGAAGGCGATCAACATACCCTTTCCCCAGGCGATCCCGAAGAAGGCCAGGATAGACCGGGAGTTTTGCAGGCAGTTTATTAAAGGCAAGTGCGGCGTCTGTGCCAAGGTCTGCCCGACAAAAGCCATCGACTACGAGATGGCGGACGAGTTCGTTACCGAAGAGGTGGGCGCCATCATCGTTGCAACAGGGTACGGCCTCCTCGGCCAGGAGAAACTCCCCGAGTACGGAGCGGGCCGCTATCCGGACATTATCTCCGGCATCCAGTACGAAAGGCTGCTCAACGCATCCGGCCCAACCCAGGGCCACATCCTGAGACCTTCCGACGGCGCCGAGCCGAAGTCGGTCGTCTTCATCTCGTGCGCCGGCTCCAGGGACAGGTCGATAGGCGTGCCTTACTGCTCCAACTTCTGCTGCATGTATATCGCCAAGCAGGCGATCCTTACGAAGGACCACATCCCCGATTCCCGGTCCTACGTCTTCTACATGGATATAAGGGCGTCGGGCAAGGGCTACGACGAATTCACACGCCGCGCCCAGGAGGAGTACGGCGTGCGTTACATCCGCGGAAGGGTCTCGCGCATCTACCCGAAGGGTAAAAAGATGGTCGTCAAAGGGGCGGACACGCTCTTAGGCGCCCAGGTCGAGGTAGAGGCGGACCTCGTCGTCCTTGCAACGGCTGCCGTGGCGGCGCCGGGCGCTGCAGAGCTGGCGGAGAAGCTTCATATTTCGTACGACACGAACGGTTTTTATGTGGAAAGCCATCCGAAGCTGAGGCCCGTAGAGACGAATACGGCCGGCGTCTACCTTGCGGGCGCGGCCCAGGGGCCTAAAGATATACCCGCATCCGTCGGCCAGGGGAGCGCCGCTGCCGCGAAGGTCCTCTCGCTCCTTTCGAAGGAGATGCTCGAGTCCGATCCGGTCATCGCGCGCGTCAACACGTCGGCCTGCGTCGGCTGCCTGAAATGCATGAAGACATGCCCCTTTCAGGCAATCAAGGAAGAGAGCCTTCGGGGAAAAACCGTCGCTTCCGTAATCGAGACGGTCTGCGCGGGATGCGGCGTCTGCGCTTCTACATGTCCATGCGGCGCCATACAGCTCTCCCACTTTACCGATAACCAGATCCTCGCGGAGGTAAACGCCCTATGCAGGATCTAGCGGCTAAAAAACTTCGCATCGTTGCTTTTCTCTGCAACTGGTGCTCTTACGGCGGCGCCGATACCGCGGGTGTGGCCCGCCTGAAGCAGCCGACGGACCTGCGCATCATAAGGGTGCCATGTTCCGGAAGGGTCGATCCGCTCTTCGTGGTAAGGGCCCTTCTTTCGGGCGCGGACGGCATCCTTGTCTCCGGCTGCCACCCACGGGACTGCCATTACTCGGAGGGCAATTTCTACGCGAGACGGAGACTCGAGATGCTGAAGCGGTTCCTGCCTTTTGTAGGTATCGACGCGCGCAGGTTCCACTACACGTGGGTGTCCGCATCCGAGGGTGAGAGGTGGCAGCGGACCGTGATAGATTTTACGAGGCAGGTCCACGAGCTGGGACCTATCGACGAAGGACGGGAAAAACATGCGCCGTTAACCGGGCCGGCCTCGGCTTTAGCGGCCAAACAGGCGGAGCCGTTGCTCTTTACAAATGAAGACCTTGAGACGCTCAAGAAAACCGTATCCGATGCCCTTTCCAGGGTCGATGTCGTCATCGCTTACGGGCGGGGGTTCGACCCCCTTCATGCCGCGCCTTCCTTCATCGAGAGACCGCAAGGGGCGGACGGCCTGGTATTCTCACCCCTGTGCGAGCAGAACCTTGCCTCGTACCTTACCCGGCTCAATAACAAAAAGGTCGGCGTTGTCGTCAAAGGGTGCGATTCCAGGACGGTCGTCCAGCTTCTCCAGGAAGGGCTTATAAAAAGAGAAAACCTTTTCGTCATCGGCATCCCCTGCAACGGCGTCGTGAGCGTCAAGAAGGCCGCCGCAGCCCTCCGCAACGGGAAGGTCCTTTCCATCGCCTTCACGGAAGGATCGATGGTAGCCGCTACGGACAAGGGCGAGAATCGGATCGCCCTTAACGATATCCTCCAGGACAAGTGCGGAAGCTGCCGTCACCCGACACCCCTCGTTTACGACGTGCTCGTCGGCGGCCCGGTCGAGGCTACGAAGGACGCCCCGTCAGCTTACGAAGACGTGAGGGTCATCGAGAACATGCCTCTTTCCGAGCGGCTGGCATACTGGGAAAGGGAGCTGGGACGATGCATACGCTGCTACGCGTGCCGCAACGCCTGCCCTTTGTGCGTCTGCCGGGAGAGCTGCATAGCGGAGACGCGGGACCCCCACTGGATGACCCAGGAAACGACCGCTTCAGAAAAGATGATGTTCCACATGATACACACGCTGCACCTCGCGGGCCGCTGTACGGAGTGCGGTGAGTGCGAGCGCGCCTGTCCCATGGGCATCTCCCTCATGACGCTGAAGAAGAAGATCAACATGGATATGCTGGAACTCTTTGGCTACGTGGCGGGCACCGACCCCGCCGGAAAACCGCCCCTTCTAACGTTCAAGGTGGACGAAGAGCGCCTCGAGGAGCACAAGGTCTGATGAGGAAGGCAGCCTATCTTGCAAAAGAGCGATGGAAGGAATTCGTCCGGGCCCTCTCGGGTCGCGGCGAGGTTTACGCCCCCTGCAAGGAAGGGGAAGCGATCGCCTTTCGGCGTCTGTTGCCCGAGGAAACGCCCTGCCTTGACGGACCGGCCGTATGCGCGCCAAAGGCAATCATTTACCACCAGAGTGAAGCGCTCTTCACCTTTGATTTCAGGAAAGACCCCGCGGCACCGGATAAAGCGGCCGTCGTGCTCCGGGCCGAGACGGAGGCGCCCCCTGCAATAATCCTGTGCGACCGCCCCTGCGACGCCAAAGGCTTCACCATCATAGACCGCGTCTTTCTAGACGTCGATCCCTATTATAGGGAGCGCCGGGAAAAGACTACCATTATCACCCTTACCTGTGACACGACGTACGCCGGTTGCTTCTGCACCTCTGTCGGCGGCGGCCCCTGCGATGCTGCGGGCTCTGACGTCCTCCTCACGGACATCGGTCACGGCTACTACGTCGAGGTTCTTACGGACAAGGGCGCAGAAGCGCTTAATGGGACGGCCCTGGAGGAAGGGGCGCCTTATAGCAAGGAGGCGGAGGAAAGGCGAACCGCCTCAAAAGAAGCCCTCAAACCGGTCTTTTCCGGCGGCGGGGAAATCAGGCTTGTTTCGGTACAGGACGCCTTCTGGGAAGAGGTCTCCCAGAGGTGTCTGGGCTGCGGCGCCTGCACCTACCTTTGCCCGACGTGCTACTGCTTCAACATCACGGACGAGCAGGGCGTGAACGCAGGAGAGCGCATAAGGAGCTGGGACTCATGCATGTTCACCCACTTCACGCTGGAGGCCAGCGGACACAACCCCCGGTCGCATAAATGGCAAAGATTCAGGAACAGGGTAGCCCATAAATTCGTCCACTACCCGGAAAAGTACGGCGAACCGGCCTGCACGGGTTGCGGCCGCTGCATCCGCCTCTGCCCGGCCTCCATTGCGATAAGCGCTACCGTGGCAGAGCTGGCTGCATCGCCTTAAGGAGGATCATGGCCGTCAGCAACCCTTACCTTCCCGATCTCGCAACGGTCGTCGAGATCGTCGACGAGACACCAACCATAAAATCGCTCAAGGTAGTCCTGAACGACCGGGAAAAGATGGCCGGCTTCACCTTCGAGCCCGGCCAGGTAGCCCAGCTTTCCGTCTTCGGGGTAGGAGAATCGACATTCGTCATCAATTCTCCCCCTACCCGCAAGGACTATCTCCAGTTGAGCGTCATGAAGGCGGGCGAGGTCACATCCGCGATCCACGAGCTTTCCGTCGGCGACCAGGTAGGCGTGCGAGCGCCGCTGGGCAACTGGTTCCCCTATGGCCAGATGAAAGGGAAGAAGGTGCTCTTCATAGGAGGCGGGATCGGGCTCGCTCCCCTTCGGACGCTCATCCTCTTCATCCTCGACAATCGGGCCGACTATGGCGATATCTCGATTATTTACGGCGCCAGGAGCTACGCCGACCTCTGCTACAAACAGGACCTGGAGGACTGGGGGAGGCGGGACGATATAAATCTCATACTCACCGTCGACGCGGGCTCTCCGGGCCCGCCGATCCGGGAAGGCTTCGTCCCCGCGGTCCTCGCCGATGCGGCCCCCGGTCCGGACGACACGGTCGCTGTCACCTGCGGACCGCCTATCATGATCAAGTACGTCCTGGAAAACCTCGAGAGACTGGGTTTCGGGGACAACGAGATCATTACCACCCTGGAGGCGCGCATGAAGTGCGGGATAGGGTTGTGCGGCAGGTGCAACATAGGCGGCAGTTACATCTGCAAGGACGGACCCGTCTTTGCCCTTGCCCGGCTCAAGGCCCTCGGGTTCGAGATCTGAATTTCGCACGCTGCCTTTCAGAAGCGGACAACCGCGGGCATTGCTTTTGCCTGATCACTGAAAGCCGACGGGAGGGAACTCCTCCACCTACAGAAAAACCGGTAAACATGCGATGAGTGAGGACGCGGTCCTAGCAGCGATTAGCCGGCTGCTCCTTAGGAGGGTGTCCCCCCGCCCCGGCATAAGGGAAGGGGGACACCGCACCGGATCAGATCCCTAGAATGCGTAAACCCATTTCAGCCAGAACTTGTCGCCCTCCGGGTGGTTCTGCGCGTATATATCCCTCTGGTACTTAAAGGTGAGGCAGCCATGGGGTATATTGAGACTGATGGCAGGACCGATGGAAAGCTCCTTGCCCATCACGCCGGTAGCCAGGCCCGTGAGAGGATCGATGGCCGTACTGCCGAACTGCTTGTCGTTCGTCGTCTGCCACAGGAAGTAGCCGTTCGCGCCGATGGCCCAGTTCTTGTTGATATGATAGCCGATGAGATAGTCTGCAGAGAATTCCTGGCCGGAGACATAGCTCGTCGCGGTGTTGACCGTATTGATCCAGTACATGAGCTTTGCAGAGAGCTCAAACCCTGGAATGAAGGAGTTCTTGTCGCCTATGTAAGTGAACGCCCACAGGGGGTTGAAGGACCAGTAGTTCCTGCCGAGGTTCGAGGGGTTGGCAACGAAAGTGCGGCTGCTGCTGCCGCCTAACTGGGCTGCACTCACTCCTTGATAAGATCCCGTAGGCGCTACGAAGTCTATCGCAAAGATGTGATGGAAGACGGGAGACGGATGCCAGGCTATGCCTGCCCCAGCCTCGATGTCCCCGAGGGTAGTAGACGATGCAGGGAAGCCCGGGCCGTACGCCGTGCCGCCGCCGGGCAGATTGACCATGTTGCTCGCATGAACATTGCCGAAGGGAACAATCGCATGGATGACCAGATCGCCGCCCATGAGCTTTACCTTAGTCACCCTGACGAAACGCATTGCATCGACCAGGACGTTGATGTCGGTATTGACCTTAGTACCCCCGGTAGGATAGAACGTTGCGTTGCGGCCGGCGTTGTCCTTGAGCTGGCCGATATTGTAGTCGACGAGATAATTGATGAATATGTTCGTCCCGGCCGGAGGCAGGGCGCCCGCCATGAAGTCCTCGTTGCCGCCTGCATAGTGGCTGCCGTAGCTCTCGCCGGCGTAAACCGGCACAGCCAGATAAACCAGGCCCAGGCACAGAACCATTACAGCAAAAGACAGAAAAGCGTATTTCGCTTTACTCATATCGTCCCTCCTTCGAGACAGCAGAATGTTGTTGCCAAAGCACGGATAGGACTGCACGCACCTCGGATACCCGATGCCAATCCCAGCCGTTGTGACCGGATTCCCCTTCTCCGCCCGTTGCGCTCGCTATGCAAAAACCATCTCCTTCCATTAATATTTTTTAATTTTATCGGGCGAGGGTCGGGAATGTCAAGAATAAAATCGATGACATTAATAAAATTAGTATAATAAAAATGAAAGTTATATAAGTAAATCAATTTTTGAATTCTAGTTGACAATCTCGAATTCATTCGGCTATCATCGTTAAAAGCTGTGGTTTCCTGCAAATACGTCCCGGTTTGGAGATCAAAGGAGGGGAGCATATGATTTCGCTCAACGTGAATGGAAAGAAGTATAGAGTAGATGTGCCGAAGGACGTACCTCTGCTATGGGTCCTGCGCGAGCATCTCAAGCTTACGGGGGCCAAGTACTCTTGCGGGGTGGGCGAATGCGGGGCCTGCACCGTCCACATCGACGGAAAGGCGCAGAAGTCGTGCGTCGTTCCCGTCGGAGACGCGCAGGGGAAGAAGATAACGACGATCGAGGGCCTCCCCAAGGACCATCCAGTAAAACGGGCATGGATAAAGGAGCAGGTTCCCCAATGCGGATACTGCCAGCCGGGCATCATAATGCAGCTCTCGGCACTCATCTCCGAAAGCAAGAACCCCGACCCTGACAAGATCATCGCAGCCATGGACGACGTGCTCTGCCGGTGCGGGTCGTACACCCGGATCAAGCGCGGAATAAAGACGGCCGTAGAGATCGTGAGAAAGGAGGGCAAGTCATGAAATCATCCATTTCGCGCCGTGATTTCCTGAGAGGCTCTTTGGCGGCAGCAGGCCTGACGATTGCTGCTTCAGTCACGCCCTTCGGAACGAGGCTTCTTGGCGGCGAAGAGATAAAGAAAGGGTTCAAACCCACCGTGTGGTACGAGGTCACGCCGGACAATATTGTCACGGTCTGGATACCGAGCTCTGAAATGGGCCAGGGCACATGGACAACACTTTCGATGATCGTTGCCGATGAGCTCGAAGCGGACTGGAAGCAGATTCGTATTAAACAGGCGCCCGCAGGAGAGGCCTTCAAGAACCCTGTAACGCGCGACCAGCTCACGGTGGCAAGCGCAAGCGTCAGGGGCTACTATGAGCCGCTGCGCAAGGCCGGGGCGGCGGGGCGCATGGTTCTTGTGAAAGCTGCGGCCAAGCAGTGGAACGTTCCCGAGGACGAGTGCCTTGCCAAGAAGGGGTTTGTGGCCCACAAGAAAAGCGGCCGGAAGGCGAGCTACGGAAAGCTCTGCGCGGCCGCTGCCGCGCTCCAGGTACCCCAGGAGCCGGTCTTGAAGAAGGAGAGCGAGTTCATTTACATAGGGAAGAAAATGGCCCGGCTCGATATACCGCAGAAAGTGGAGGGTACCGCCGTTTTCGGCCTGGACGTCGTCGTCCCCGGCATGGTCTACGCGTCCATTGCCCGCCCACCCGCCTATGGCGCAAAGCCTGAAAGTTATGACGAGAAGGCGGCAAGCGCCGTCAAAGGCGTACAGAAAGTTGCCGCCATACCTATGGGCGTTGCAGTATGCGCCGATTCTCTCGATGCCGCATGGAAAGGCCGGGACGCGCTCAAGGTTAAGTGGGGTAAGGGCGTCCTTCCCGACATGAACAATGATTCCATAGAAAAGCACTTTATGGAGGAGCTTGATAAACCGGGCGCGCCGGTAAAGACCGCGCCAGGCGCCAAACAAGCCCAGGCCGCTTCGGCAAAGAAGGTCGAAGCCGTATACTTCGTGCCGGCCGTCGCTCATGTGACCATGGAGCCAATGAACTGCACCGTCCATGTGCAGAAGGACCGCTGTGACGTATGGGCGCCGACCCAGGGACCGCTCGTGGCCAGGATGGTTGCTTCCCAGGTAGCCGGCATGCCTCCCGAGAAGGTGAACGTCTACACTACCCTTCTCGGCTGCGGTCTGGGCAGACGGGCCGCCCCCGATTTCGTCGTCGAAGGGACGATTCTCTCCAAGATCACAGGAAAACCCGTGAAAGTCGTCTGGACCAGGGAAGAAGACATCAGGCACGACCTTTTCAGGGCCCCCACATGCCACAGGATAAAGGCCGGCCTAGACGCAGAGGGCCGGCTCACCGCGTGGGTCCACAAGGTAGTCACGGCTTCTCTCATGAAAGATATCTACCCCGCGGCGGTAGTCAACGGGGTCGACTTCATGAGCTTATGGGGCCTCGCCGACTTCCCCGGCTCACCGGACAACAATAACATCACGTACGAGATACCCAACTTCGACCTGGAGTATTTGATCGACGATCTCCCCATCCCCGTCGCCCCGTGGCGCTCGGTGCAGAACGGACCGAACGCATTCATCACCGAGTGCTTTATCGATGAGCTGGCCCACGCCGCAGGCAGGGACCCCGTTGCCTTCCGCCTGGAGCTTCTTAAAAACAATATGCGCGCCAAGCGCGTGGTTGAAGTGGTCGCGGAAAAGGCGGGTTGGGGAAAGCCTGTGCCTCAAGGACACGCGCGGGGCATCGCCCAGCACTCCTGCTTCGGCAGCTATTTTGCCGAGGTGGCGGACATTTCCGTAAACGAGAAAAATGGGGTGATAAAGGTCAACAAGGTTGTGGTGGCACTCGATTGCGGCCTTGCGGTCAACCCGGACCCGCTACGCGCGCAGGTCGAGGGCGGCGTTGTCATGGGCGTCTCCACCGCCCTGAAGGAGCAGGTCAAGTTTGCGGCCGGCGGCGCGGCATCGGCCAACTTTAACGATTACAAGATATTGAAGATGTCGGAAGTCCCCGAAATCGATATCCACGTGATCAACAGCAAGGAGAAGATGGGAGGGATCGGAGAGCCGCCCGTCCCGCCCGTGGCTCCTGCAGTGGCGAATGCCTTGTTTGCGGCCACAGGGGTCCGCATAAGGCGTCTTCCCCTCGATCCCGCTACGGTATTGGATGGTATGAAGAAAAAGGCATAAGAAAACCGCAGGGGGCGGCCTGCCGCCCCCTGCCCTTCCCTACCGCCACAGAGTCCTGACGAACTTGACCATTATCAGCACGACCAGGAACAGCAAGTAAAAGCGCAGGAAATAGAGCGCCACCTTCGCCATGGGAGTGATCTTGAGCCGCGGCATAACACACCTCACGTACTTTGATCCGGGGCCTGCATCAAGTCGTTATAGCGGACCACCCCCAGAAGATGGTCCTCCGTGTCTACGACCGGCAGCATCCGGTAATGGTACTTGGTAAATAGGTCCTCGAGGTCCTTGCGCGTCCTGTCCCCTTCCGCGGCCACCACGGAGGTCGACATTATATCCGCAAGGGGGGCGGCATCCGGGGTCAGGATCAATTCCCTGATGTCGACGACCCCGGCGAGCACCCGGTCTTCGCTTGCCACATAGACATAGGAGATGGCGTCATGGTCGAGGCCGGAGTGGCGCACCGCTTTCAGGGCCTCGCCTGTAACGGTCGTCGGGCGGAAGGCAAGATAGTCGGACGACATCAGGTTGAGTGCATTGACTTCGTGCTCGTAAAGTATCTGCCTGATCTTTTGCGCCCTATCCTCAGGCAAAAGCTGCATCAGCTCAGTGACGTCGTCGAGGGGCAGGTCCGAAAAGAGGTCCGCCAACTGAGGAATGGAAAGGTCGGAAAGAATGGACGCCGCCCGCTCTTTCGAAAGATCCTCGATAAGCTGGCGCCGGGCCCTCGGCTCCGCATGCATAAGCGTTTCGGCAGCCTTTTCTACATCTAGGCTGGAGAAGAAAGCCTCCTGCTCCTCGCCCGAGAGCACCTCCAGCACGTCGGCGAGGTCTTCCCCCGGCAGGTCTCTGGCCTGCGCCCTCGTCACCGACAGGGAGACGGCGTCCGTCCTTGCAGCGTCCTCAAGGGAAAAGGGCTGGACGTACCGCCAGGAGATGAGGTCGTCGTGTATCCAGCGGAGCTTTCCCAATCCCCATTTTCTGAGGAAGCCGTTGAAGGAGAAGTCCACATGAACGATTGCGAGCCGGCCCTTCGACTCGAGGAGGTGCACGTCGTTCACGACCTCCACCCGCCTGCCGTCAATGTCGAGTATCGTCTTGCCCATGAGGTGCTCGTTAAGGAGCATCCAGCCGGGCTGATCGACGAAAGGCGGATAGGCGTCCCCTTCCGGAGGCTGCACGGTGATCGCGTCTTTCTCGATCCTGACGACCCTGTTCCACGGCACGAACTCCGTGGGCTCCCCCCACCCGTGCTCGATATAGATGCCCACGCCTTCCGGGTATGGCTCGGTAAGCCTGCACACCAGGTCGGAGAGCTTGCCCAGGGCCTTACCCTCAGTCGTGCGCACGGGCCTGCCCAAAAGCTCCGAGAACCAGAGGAACATAAATTCCTTGCCCTCCATCCCGTTTACGATTTCCGCGTGTTTGTTCGCTGTCACTTTAGCACCTCCTACCCCTGCCCGAAAAGGCCGGGAAATAGAATGGAAATGCCGAACATGGACGACATGATGATGACGAAGGCGATTATGGTCCAGTTCGCGGCGTTCTGCCATCTCGTGTTCGTGTGGCTGCCCATCAGGGGCTTGTCGTTCAAGAGAAGGACCAGGAACATCAGCGCCGCAGGCAGGAGGGTCACGGCAATCACCTGCACGAACATGGTGATCATGATGAGGGGGGCCTTCGGGATGAGCACTACGGAGCCTGCCGTAATGAGAGATATGGCGTAGATCACATAGAACCAGGGGGCTTCCTTGACGCCCTTGTTGAGCGAATGGGCCCATCCGAAGACCTCGCCGACCGCCCAGGAAGTAGCGAGCGATATGCAGAGAGCGCCGAGGAAGCCGGCATCGAAAAGACCGATGGCGAAGAGGGCGCGCCCCCACTCCCCTTTGCCGGGCGGCAGGAGAGGCACGATGGCTTCGGCAGTCTGTCTCGCGTCCTCTATGACTATGGGAGGGTTGTGGTAGTAGAAGGCCGCGCCCGTCGCTATGATGATGAAGACGGCGACAACCCCGGTAAGGGTGGACCCCAGAAACGTATCGACCTTGCCGAACTTTATGTCCTTCACGTCGATGCCCTTGTCGACGACGGCGCTCTGCTGGAAGAAGATCTGCCAGGGCGTGATGGTGGTGCCGATATTGGCCATAATGATGAAGAGCAGGTCTGCGGTGAGGCCGGTGGCGAATCGGGGATGGTAAAAGCCTTTGAGCACGGCGTCCCAGCCGGGCGCGGTGGGCATTTTCATAGCCCAGAAGGCGGCAGGTATGAAAACGAAGTTGAAACAGCAGAAGAGGAGCGTTATCCTCTCGAAGGTCCAGTATCTCCCCGATACTATGACGGCCATCAATATCGCAGTGACGGCTATGAAAGTAAGCCATGAGGGGATGCCGAAAATGTTCATCGCGGCCGTCATGCCGATGTACTCCGTTACCAGGGTGCACCAGTTGATAAGGGCAAGGTCGAAAATGGAGAACCAGCCCCAGAAAGGCCCGAACCCGTCGAAAATAGCCTCAGCGTGGCCTCGCTTTGTCACTGCGCCGAGACGGACGGTCATCTCCTGGATGTAATACGCCATGGGCACGAGTATGAAAAAAACCCAGAGCAGCTTGAAGCCGTACTTAGACCCTGTAACGGCGTATGTCGAGATGCCGCCCGCGTCGTTGTCGGCTATCATCGTAATGACCCCGGGCCCTAAAACGATGAAGAAGAGTATGAGCCTGTTGCGAAACCTCCCAAGATGGTGGATCGATTTGCTGACCCAGTACACTTTCACACCCCCCGTAGCTCGGGCCGTATTCTCGGCTCTTTAATTCAATAATACATCCGCAGCCGCAAACCGTAGATCTTCACCGGTCCCCTGTCATGATTGTATGCGGGGTTGGCTATATACTGGAAATCGGGACTGAGCTGGACATGGCGGCCCAGTTGAAAACGGTAGTATGTCTCGAATACCCTCTCGTAGGCATAGGCGAGGGCCCCGTCGCCCACGAGCATGCCGATGCCCCCCTGCTCCAGGTAATGCCTGTGGGAGCCGGTGATGCCCTGAACGCCATAGCCGATCCCGAATTGGTCCTCCGGCCTCTTCCAGTTGCGGCCGCTCACCTGCAATCCCATGCTGCCCTGGCGGTCCACCTCGGTAAAGGACCAGTTGGAATTCGTTCCGTTGGCCCAGCCTAACCGGGCGCAGAGGCCCGTTTCCCCGTCGTTTGCAACGGGCTGCTCGATGTTCAGGCCGAACCCGTACTTCGTGCGCCCCGGCTGCTCGTCTACCACCGTATCGGGTACGCTTTTAGTGGCTGCGCCTATGGCCATGGCCTCCCTGTAGTCGCCCATGCGCCCCTGGTTGTGGAAGGCAAGGAGGCGAATCACCGTGCCCGTGCTCCTCGGCGCAAGGGAAAGCTCTATGTTGTCCCCCCGTGCCCTGTAAATCTCGTTGTCCAGTTGATAGCCGTTTCTGGTCGTCGGCACCTGGTAGCTCCCGAAGATCAACCGCCAGGTAGGGTGGACTATGGCCACGGAGAAGCCGATGCTGTAACCCCTCGTGTCCGAGGCATAGTCCCAGGCCGTATTGAAGAGGAAGGCGTAGTTGAAAAACATTGTGCGCTGGTTGTTGGCGTACCGGTTCTGGTCGAAATCATCCGTCGGCGCCACCCTTCCGGCCTTTATCTCGATGCGGTCCACGTGTTCCCTGACAGGCATCTGGTCCATGCCCCGCTCGAGAGGGGGGGTCATCTCCGCCGACAGGGGGATGGTGTAGCGCACGTAGAGGCGGGCAAGGTAAGGATCGCTCCCCAAGTTGGCAGGGCCCGCCCTGATGACGTCGCCGTTCGAATAGCCTCCGAGGCCGAGGCCGCCCGCGGGACCTGAACCCCTGAACATCTCGAAGTCCGCGTAGGCCTGGAGCGACTCTGTAAGCTGCGAACCAAAGTAAAGGCCGTACGTCTGCGTCAACTGCTGTTTGAAAGAATGGTCGAAAAGAAAGCTTTTCTCACCAGCGTAAGGGCTGTGAAAGGCGGGAACGTTTTGGTAGATTCCTGTGGCCTGGGCGCCCAGTATCTGGGGCAGCCAGGAAGGCTTCGAAGTGCCGCCGCTGGGGCCTTGCGCCGTCGGCTCCGACGCCCCCTGCGGCCCTCCGCCTTCTTCCGCGCGGGCGACGCCGGCAAGGAGGGCGAAAAGGATTACGACGGGAACAGTGAAAGGCCGTCGTGCCTTTTCGATAACGTAATAGAACATGGCCACACCTCTTCCGCCATGCTGGCTTTCCTATCCTCGCAAAGATGCGGCCGCCCGACGCGAACACGGGTCCGCGCAACAGGACCTTGAACCAAGGCATATAGTGTTGTGTGGCTGGAACTTGTCAGGAGAGGTACTTCACAGAAAACAGGTGATGATTCTCTCCCGGAAACGCCTGCCGTTCCGGGAGGAGGTCGGAATCAGCAGCTCCGACGACATCCGGAAGCGGCAGCGCAACCGCCGCTCCAACCGAGTTGCATATGACCGCCAGGGTCGTCTTCCATTCCGCAGCTCACCCTCTCGCGAGAATTTTAAAAAGCTAAACCCCTTTATCCGTTATGTCAACAAAAAAACGGGGCGATTGTTGACTTGACACAGGCAGTCGGTCGCTGAGGCGAGACGGAAGGACGTTTTCTTCTCGCGAACATCGCGGGAGCCTCTCGGCACCCGGCTTAAGGCGGAAGGAGCGGTGCACTTCCCTAGACAACAAAACAATATAGTGAGGAGTGCACAAATCCGGATGTTTGAGCGGCGCGGAGTTTGTGACGAGAGGGACGTTATACCTGTTAAATAGCTCCACGCACCACCAGACAAACGAGATACCCGCATTTCTCGCGAGTTCCGGATTTGAGCGGGAGGAGCCTTTAGCAAGGGTGAGAGGCGTTGCCACCCGCCTGTGGACGGCGGGTACCCGGCTACCATTGGGAGCGAAAGAAAACCGTCCAAGCGGCTCGGCCGATCGACTAATCCTGTTTCCCGTCGTCAAGTGAATAATCACCAAAAACGGCCGAAACACCGAGGTGCCTTCCCCTCTCGCTACGGCGCGCTTACCCGGTCCGTTCCCCCGACTCGCTCATGGAACTCCAAGAGTACCCGAGACCGGGCGGACCGGAAGACGAAAAAGTCAGGCGAAAAAAGCGCCCGGCCGGTTGACAAAAGAGAAATCGGACGGATATTAATGTCGTTGGCCTGATCTTTGCCGCGGGAGAGGATCGATGAGGCGAGTGCTCATGGTGACCCATGATTTTCCCGGCAGCGGAGGATTGAGGCTGGACAAATTCGCCCGCCGCCTCCCAGGTCTGGGCTACGAGCCCATTATCTTGACGGTCCGGACGGGTGCCGGGGACGCCAACGGGCCTGCGTCCCGGTCCGGCGACAGGGTGCGGACGGAGAGGACCCTCTGCCTTCGAAAGTCGCCCTTCAGGATTTTCTCGAAGTTCTTCCACTCCTGGCATCTCACAACATATTTCGAGAGCCTTTTTTTCATACCCGACCTGTACGTCACGTGGCTTCCCACCGCCCTTGCCAGGGGCTACCGGCTTATCAGGGAGGAAAAGATCGATATTATCCTCACGTCGTCCCCTCCGGAAAGCCTTCACCTGATAGGGCTTGTCCTTGCCAGATTGACCGGCGCCAGGTGGATAGCGGATTTCCAGGACCTTTGGACGACGAAGAAGGTCGCCTACCGCCCGCCCACAGCGCTGCACGACCGCATCGTCAAAAGACTGGAGCGGGCAGTCTATGACAGATGCGACCACATCATTGCGAATACCAGGGGCAACGAGCGTTTCTACAAGGAGCTTTTCGGCATTGACGGCCGCAAGATAACCGTTATCCCGAACGGGTACGATGGGACCGAAAAAAGGACCGGCCCGTCCCGGACGGCCGGCAGGAGCGATTTTACCATCGGGTACATGGGTTACTTCGACAAGAAAGGCTTTCCCTGGCAGGACTTTCTCCTTTCTCTCAAAAAGCTGGTCTCCTCCCCGCCCTACCCCCGAATCAAGCTGCACATATGCGGCTACATGTCGATGGAGGCCAAGAAATTCATCCAAGACCGGGGTATATCCGCCCACATAGTCCATCACGGGGACCTGCCCCACGCCGAGGCTTTTGACCTGATCGGCCGGTGCGACCTCCTCCTTCTTCTCATGTTCGAGACGCCGTACAGCCGGGCGATTGTCCCCCACAAGCTCTACTATTACCTTGCCATGTCGAAACCCGTTCTGGCAATTGCGGAAAAGGGAGGTGAAGTAGACGACATAATCGGAAGGACGGGGACGGGGACTACGATCCCCGCCTCCGACCGCGGCGAGATCGAAAGATTCCTTTCAGACCGCTACATGGAATGGCAGGCCCGGGGGGCTCTACTCTATGCGCCCGACCCGGCAGAGATAGAGGTCTACGAGTACGGGAATTTGACCCTTACACTGAAGGAGACAATGGAGCGGGTGCTCTCCGCCGACCGCCGGGACGCCTGCTCCGGTGCGCCCCCCGGACCGGTTTCGTGAGCGGGCCCCAAGGGACGGCTCTCAGCAGATTTGGTGGGTCCCGCAGGAAAGTATCTGATAGTCGCGGCTCTTGTTCCTGAAGATCGTTGTGCCCTTGATTCCCATCCGATGGGCTTCCACATATATTGAGAGGATCTCGCCCGGGGTGGCGGTCTCCGGCAAATTGATGGTCTTCGAGACGGCGTTGTCGACGTGATTCTGGAAGATCCTCTGGATCTTAAGGTGATCGACGGGCGCCACCTGGTAAGCCCTCCGGAAAAGCTTCTTCAGCTTATCATCGGCACCCGGCCGGTTTTTGGTCTCGCGCCACAGGGGGTCTTCGATCTGGACTTCTATTCCACCGAGGAGGAGCCTCCTATAGCCTATGTCGAAAATCGGCTCGATGCCGCTCGATGTCCCGGCAATGATGCTCAGGGTCCCCGTGGGCGCTATCGTCGTGGTCGTGGCGTTGCGCTGTAAAAGGTTTCTTTTGTCCCAGAGGCTTCCCTTGAAGTTGGCGAAGGGCCCCCGTTCCCGCGCCAGCAGCATCGACGCTCTCTTCGACTCCTTCTCAATGAAGCTTATTACCTTCTCGCCCACCTTTTCCCCATCCGGGGAATCGTAGGAAATGCCGAAACGGATGAGGAGATGGGCAAAGCCCATGACGCCCAGGCCGATCTTTCGGTTTGCCCTCGTAATAGCGGTGATGGGGCCGGAGGGATAGACGCTTTCGTCGACCACGTCGTCCAAAAAGCGAACGCCCAGATGGGTCAGCTCCTTGAGCCTCTCCCAGTTAATATCGCCGTCGCCGGCAAGCTTCGAAAGGTTGATGGACCCGAGGCAGCAGGACTCGTAGGGAAGAAGAGGCTGCTCGCCGCAAGGGTTCGTCGCTTCTATTTCTCCTATCCGGGGTGTCGGATTTGCGCGGTTTATCGTGTCTATGAAAATCACGCCCGGATCGCCTGAAGCCCAGGCGGACTCCGCTATTAGCCGCAGCAGGTCTGCCGCTTTGACCTTTTTTATCTCTTTCTTCGTCCTCGGGCTTACGAGGGGAAAGTCCTCGCCGGCCTCGTATGCGCGCATGAAATCGTCCGTCACTGCGACCGAAAGATTGAAGTTGGTCAGCTCGGCCGGATTCCTTTTGATGTTGATGAACTCCTCTATGTCAGGATGATCGATCCTGAGGATCCCCATGTTTGCACCGCGCCTTGCCCCCCCTTGCTTCATGACGTCGGTCGCGCAATTGAAAACCTTTATGAAAGAAACGGGGCCGCTAGCCACCCCCGTTGTAGACCTGACCACGTCGTTCTTCGGTCTCAGGCGGGAAAAGGAGAACCCTGTCCCCCCGCCCGTCTGGTGAATTTGGGCAGTAAGCTTCACCTGGTCGAAAATCGAATTGAGGGAGTCCTCGATGGGCAGCACGAAGCACGCAGCGAGCTGGCCCGAAGGACGACCCGCGTTCAGGAGGGTGGGAGAATTGGGAAGGAACTCCAGATTCTCCATCATCCGGTAAAAGGCCTCTTCCGTCTCGGACCGTGACCCGCCCCGATAATTGTCCTCAGCAGCAGCCACGGACGCCGCGACGCGATGGAAGAGCCCGTCCGGCGTCTCGATGACGGTGCCCTCCCCGTCCTTTGCGAGATACCTTTTTGTCAAGACCAAGAGCGCATTTTCATCCAGCGCCACTCGAGACCTCCCGACCATCAGCCTCAATAGATAAGATAAGGCACTTCCAAGGCGAAAGCACTGGTTTCGCTTTATCGGGCCGGACGCGCAGGTGCAGCCTCAACCGGTCGAAAGCGAGAGGGCCGTTTCCCTCAAGGTCCGGGCTCCCCGAAGAGGCGGGCCGGATCCGGTTTCCCTACTTTCCCGGCGGACGTTTGCGCAACATCTCTTGATTCGGACCCTCCTGGTATGTTATAGAATTCACAAAGACAGACCCGGAGGGCCGATCGATGAGTAATTTTATAGACAAGCTTTCCATCAGAGTAATGGAAAAGCAGGACCTCGATTCCATTGTTAACATCGATACAAAGGTGCTCGGCGAGACCCGCCACGAATATTGGCTTACGAAGATCGTCAAACAGGCGGAATCAAGACCGGGCGACGCCTCTCTCGTCGCGGAGATGGACGGTAAAGTGGTAGGCTTCATCCTCGGAGAGGTAAGCGGTTGGGAATTCAAGGTCCCGAACAACATCGGCTGGATCGATACGATAGGCATAGACCCGGATTACCAAAACAGGGGCATTGCCAAAGAACTGGCCAATCTCTGCGTACTGAATCTGAAAAAATACGGGGTCGACACGATCTACACGCTCGTCAACTGGAACGACTGGGATCTCCTCCAATTCTTCCACGCCATGGGGTTTTCCAGAGGAGACATGATCAATCTCGTGCTCAGGGTTTAGCCTCTCCCTGCCGGAACCCTGGACGTGGCGGTCCGTACCTTTCTTTTCTTGTGGCGGCCCGTCTCTTTTGCTACCCTCACCTTATTTTTCCCTTGCCCTTTGCTCAATGAGTGGTGAGCGGACGTCCGCGCGATCTTTCCGGATTTGGCGCTCTGGCCCTTCAACTCTACCCTCCTGCGGCCCTTCAACTCTACCCTCGCCGCCTTTTTCTTTGTCACCGCATGAAGACCGGTCCTCCCTTCCGGCACGAACGAGGCCATCTGCACTATGCCCTTGGTAACGGGCGGTCTTGCTTCGGTGACGGGCGATCTTGCTTCGGCCTGCTCTTCGGCGTCCTCCTGCCCGGTCTCACGGGCCACATACGTCGGTTGCTGAACGCGATAAAACCTGGGAATGTAAAGGACCGCTCCGGTTTTTGCCTTCAAGTCCCGGCTCGACGCATTGACGAGCAGAAGGTCGTTGTAGCTCACATTATGCCTTTCCATGATCCCGGACAGGCTCTCATGCTTTTTAACGATATAGATAGTCGCCTCCTGGACTCTCTTTTCCCCTCCGAGGATAGCCCCGAGCCTCTCCCGGAACTGGCGCCGGTTTACCGTCTCGGGCAGCCTGATCGTGTATTCGTCGATGTCCGGAGGGGTCACATTCGTGAGGATTTCCGGGTTGAGAGCCTTTATCGTTTCCGCGTCCGTCGATGCTATTTCTGCCAGCATCGCCAGCGGCGCGCCGCCCGGCGCCCTCTCGCTTACGTACGTTACCGGTTGATCGTAGACTATGTCCGTGAAGCCGAATTTCTCAGGGCTCTTGGCAATAAGCGCCGCAGCAAGGAGCCTCGGTATGTACTCCCTGGTCTCCCTCGGCAGCGTATTGTATTTCGTCAGCTCCCAGTAGTCGGCCGTCTGGTGCATCTGCACCGACCTCTCGATCCTTCCCTCTCCCGCGTTATAGGCCGCAGCCGCAAGGTGCCAGGAGCCGAACTGGTTGAAAAGGTCTTTCAAGTACAGGGCTGCTGCCACCGTCGATTTTTCAGGGTCTCTCCTTTCGTCCACCCAATGGTTGACCCGAAGCCCGTATCTTCCGCCCGTCTCGTAAATGAATTGCCACGGTCCGGAAGCCTTCATGGAAGAGTAAGCCTTGGGGTTGAAACCGCTCTCTATCATGGCCAGGTATATGAGATCTTCCGGCAGCCCGTGCTCGCGAAGTATCTCCCTGATCATCGGCACATAGCGCCTCGACCGCTTCAGCCAATGCCCAAAAACCTTCCTCTTCTCAGTGGTAAAATACCTTACGAAGTAATGGACGGCGTCGTTGAGGACAATCGGTATGTCGAACTGTTTCAGATAGTCTGCCGTGAGAATGGAGGCCAGGTTCTCGTCATCACCGTCTCCCCTATAAAGGGAAAAGCCGCCTGCGCCGCCGTTCCCGTTTTCTGGAAGGGTCGACTTGTCTGCCTTCTTCCGGGCAAATCTCTTTTGTCGGGCCTTGTCCCTTTCGCCCCCGCCCTGCCCCGCAGCCGCAGGGCCATACTCTCCCACCGGCCATGGGGCCCCCTCCTCATCCGCAAGTACCTGCCCCCCGGAGGTCCGGTGCGCCTGCTGACGAGAGGCGCCTCCGCTTGCGCACGCGCTGAGGAAGAGAGACAAAAAGGCTGTGAGGAGGAAGGTCCATCCAATAGCTATGAAAAGCCGTAGAGGCGCCATTATCAGGTAACGCTTCCTGATAATAGTAGGGAAACACGCTTCTGTCAATAAAAAAGTGAGTCCTACGAAGGGGTTCGCGGGTTTTAGCGCCCGCCGCCCTGGGACACCGCAAGGGTATGCTACGGCCGTCGGGGAAAAAACGAAAGCAGACTATAGAATCCGCTGATTGGTTCGCGCGTTCCTAACCGGCACCCCAACCTTCCTTCAGTCGAACCGTTTCCCAAGGAGCTGCCTGTATCCCCTGGCAAAGTCGGAGGCCGCCATCTTCTTCCGGTTTTCCATCTGTATCTCTTCGATGACGAGTGAACCGGCGCCGGCTGCGACCTCTATGCCCTCAGGTGAAGAGGCGATGATCGTGCCGGGTTCGGTTTCTTCGGGATATGCGCCGGAAGGCGCCTTGACCTTGTAGATCTTTACCATCTTTCCGTCAAGAAAGGTGTAGGCCGTAGGCCAGAGCACAAACGCCCTTACCTGTCTTGTTATCTCCTGGGCGCTCCCGCTCCAGTCTATCCTTCCCATCTGCTTCGTAACGATGGCGGTGTAGGTTGCCTGCCCCTCGTCCTGGGGGATGGCTCCGCCAATCCCATCGACCCGCGCCTTCTCGACGATAGGCGGCAGAATCTCGGCCGCCCTCAGCGCCAGGCGATTCGAAAGGCCCGCTCCATCCTCCTCCGGGCCTATAGGAATCTTCTCCTGGTAAAGGATTCCACCCGCATCCATCCGCTCCGTCATGGCGATGACGGTTATACCCGTTTCTTTCTCCCCCTTCCAAAGAGCCCACTGGATCGGGGAGGGGCCGCGGTATTTGGGAAGAAGCGAAGGATGGACGTTTATGGCCCCGATAGTCGGTATATCGAGAAACCACCGAGGGATGATGAGACCGAAGGATACCACGACCAGGAGATCGGGAGATAGATCGGAGAGGCCCCTTGCCTCGTCGTCCTTGAATGAGCCTATCTCCTTTAGCGGCAGGCCGCAAGAACGGGCCGCCTCCTTGACCTCGTTGTCGTCAATGAGGTATCCCCTGCCCTTCGGCTTTGCCTTCTTGGTGATGACCCAGGAGATGGAAGACCTCAGGGAGATCAGGGCCGGGACTGAGAAACTGGAGGAGCCGAAAAAGAGGAGATTCACTTTCTTTCCTTACCGTACTCCCTCTTGAAGAGCTGTTTCTTCACGGGGCTCAGGTGGTCGATAAAAAGGATGCCGTTGAGGTGCTCGACCTCGTGCTGCACCGCCCTCGCAAGCAGACCGGCGCACTCGACCTTTAACTCCCTGCCCTCGGTATCTTTCCCCGCTACGATGGCCTTCTGGGCCCTCTTCACCACCTCGTAGAAGCCCGGGATGCTCAGGCACCCCTCTTCGGCTACGTCTTCACCCTCCAACTCTACAATCCGCGGATTAATGATAACGACGGGCAGACTTTCCTTTTCCGAGCCCGTCTCCAGGGTGATGACGCGAAGGCAGACGCCGACCTGGTTCGCAGCCAGCCCCACGCCGTGGGCTGCCGCCATGGTCTCGAGCATGTCGCTGCAGAGGCACCGCACATCGTCCGTTATTGTGTCCACCTCACCGGCGACCCGCCTGAGAACGCGGTCCGGATGGGTTATAATTGCGCGAATCACAGCAACTATTGTAAAATGACGATGTCCTATAGTCAATGGGGGCTCGGCCCCCGGCCGACACTTGACCTGAAGGTGGAATCACCATAGGTTTTAAGCGAAAGCGGACTATTAGTGACGCAGCGGAGTACCGAGGAGGGGCTATGAGGCGGATTGCCGCAACGTTTTTCGGGATCGTTCTGGCCGTCGCCATTATGGGATGCGTTGCCGAGGTGCGCACACCGGCGCCTCCTCCCCCGAGGGTCGAGGTAAGGCCGGCCGTGCCTTATCCCGATGCAGTCTGGGTCGAGGGACACTGGGAGTTCAGGGGCGGCAGCTGGGTGTGGCTGCCCGGCTATTGGGCGGCAAGACCTCATGCGCGCGCCGTCTGGGTGCAGGGCCACTGGAGAGAGACGCCCAACGGATGGAGGTGGGTGCAGGGCCACTGGCGGTAATGGTATAATCAGACTTTGACGGCAAGGCAGATACAGGCGAAATCGATCCTCACGAAATCCGGCATACAAGGTATTGCGTACTGCGTCAACCCCTACGTCGGCTGCTCCCACGGGTGTGTCTATTGCTACGCCACCTTCATGAAGAGGTTCACGGGGCACCGGGAGCCCTGGGGGAAGTTTCTGGATGTCAAGATCAACGCTGCGGCTCTCCTGGCCAGGCAGATCAAAAGGGCGCATCAAGGGACCATCCTGCTGAGCTCGGTAACGGATTGCTATCAGCCGGCCGAGGCAAAGTACCGGGTGACGAGGGCTTGTCTGGAAGTGCTCGCGGACAGCCCGTTCCCCGTCGATATCCTCACGAAGTCCCCCCTCGTCCTGCGAGACATGGACCTTCTGAAGAGGTTCCGAAGACTCGATGTCGGGTTCACCGTTACGACCGGCGATGAAGCGGTGAGGAGGATATTCGAGCCGGGTGCCCCATCCATAAAGGCGAGGATCGAGGCCTTGAAAACGCTTCACGACAACGGCATATCAACCTACGCCTTTATCGGGCCCATATTGCCCTTAGAACCGGAGGAGCTGGCCGATTGGATACGCCCTCACGTGGAGAGCGTGCTTATCGACAGGATGAACTATCCCTCGAAGACCGTCGCGATCTACCGGAGGCGCATGCTCGGCCGGTGGCTCTCGGGACCGTTCCTTGCGGAAATCGTGGAGAGGCTGAAGAAAGCCTTGGCGCCGGTGCCCGTGGAATGCTGCTAGGGCACAGGGGCCAGGCCCTTTTCGCGCCTGATAGTACCGACCGCTTGGCCGCGCGGGCCTCTTTCGGCCGACGCCTCAGCCCCCGATCTCTCTATCCGGCCCGCGGGGCCGTGGGGATCACGCTCCTTTCTTCGGGTAGCCGACGGAGTGGGCGAGCATGATCCTCTGATCGGGCCGCAGCTTCATCGCCTTCGCCAGTGCCGGTCTGTCTATCATTGCGCGCACGACCGTTGCCAGACCTTCCGCCGCGCAATAGAGGTAGACGTTCTCCATGATCGCCCCGGTATCGGCGCCCGCCATAAGCAGGTTTTCTTCTCCCGTGCCCCTCTTGGCCATATCGGCGACATAGACGAGGTTGACCGCTGCCGTCGCGATGGTAGCACAAACGCATCCACAACTCAAGAAAGGAGATGCAAGAATGAGGAATCGACCCGGCTAAACCGCCACGGTTCCGGCAATAGGGTTTCCCCACTCCGCGTTACGTCCTGAAAGTGTACGTTGAAGGGTTGTGTCAGAAGGCATAGATTACAGTTAGTAATTGAGGTTTAGAACTAATGAGGAGGATAAGAGAACATGTATCCAGCGGAGCATATGTGGTTCGGCGGATGGTGGATCTTTCCAATGATTATGCCCATTGTCATGATAGTTGTTTTTCTGATCGTTCTCTATTTTGTCTTCGGCCGTGGAGGATGCAGGCCGCCCTGGTGGAACAGATACCCCGGCGCGGAATCAGAGTCTTCTATGGAAATACTGAAGAAACGGTATGCCAAGGGCGAGATCACGAAAGAAGAATTTGAGCGGATCAAGAAGGACCTTCTGAGCTAATTGACGCAGAAACATTTCGAGAGCCCAACTGGGCTCCTACGGAGGGGTTCATGTACTGCATTCAGCCGCCGGCTTTTCTTCAGCTTGAGTGGGCTCGCCTTCAGCGGTGGTGGCTGATCCCTTTTCAGCCATAAGCCTGACCCTGTGGGCACCCACGGTCATGGCTATCATAGTAGTTTCGTCAATCTCACCTTGACTTGCTCCATGTCTCCTTGCAACTGCAAGGCTGTAATCTGTTCAGGGTTGACAGCCCGCGCCAAGGGACGCAGCGAGGGCGATCAGATGCTTCGTTTTCACGTCTATGCTCCCCGGTGCATAGGCCTGAGAGAAGAAGTGATCGTATGTTTCCATCGGATTTTGTGGCACGGTCAATCTCCCTTCAACATCAGGTTTTCTTGCGCGGATAAGTACACCCTTAGTGACGGGCGAACTGTTAAAACCCGTATCCCTGACAAGTTCAAATCCGACAAATCCCGCTTCATTCAACATAGCCAGGAAATCCATTCCTGGTATCGCTCCACCCCGTCACCCGGCCCAGTTGTCTATCCGTGACGAAAGGTCGTCGCTTGGCGCAACGGTGAGAACCTGGTCCGCCATCCGGAGCTGACCGGAAGACTTTAGGACTCTGAACACTTCTCGAAGGGCCTTTTCTTTGTCGGGAATGAGATTGAACACCCCGTTTGAGATTACCACATCAAAACTGCCCTCAGGGAAGGGGAGTTCCTCGGCGGACGCCTGCTGAAACGTGACGTTGTCAAAAGCCGTCTTTCGAAGGTTTTCCCGTGCTCGTTCGAGCATTTCGGGCACCACATCGATTCCCAAGGCTCTTCCCTCCGGTCCCACCATCATCGCGGCAATCAGTGTATCCACACCTGCGCCGCATCCGATATCGAGCACCGATTCCCCCTCGCTGATCGGTCCGAGGGTGAAGGGATTCCCCACGCCGCAATAGGACGCTAAGACATCGTGGGGAAGATTCCTTAGAAAATTAGGGTCGTAGTGCTGCCCCTTAAGACCGGCCTCGCCCGTGGGGTATTGAAAGTCTTTTTCAGGTGTAATGGCGACGCGAACGTACTTGGCTCGGAGACCTGTTTCAATCTTCTTCCTGTCTTCAGTGCTTATGGCCTTCATAGTAAACCCTCAATCTTCCAGCCTTCAGACTTCGAACTATGATGTAGTAATCGTAAGCGGGCAGCAAGGTACTTGTCAACTCGCGACATGATAAGTTTCAAGCGGTAATAAGCAAACTCTTTTCCGGTATTTGACACTTTCTTTGTGGGTGAAGTGAGTACACAAGCTTCTTGTTGCGGCCGGAGTTATTTTTGCGCAGACCGCGAAGTCGTGGAGGCACGCACCGGAGTGTACTTTGAGAGTACATGAGGATGCCGCGCCGAACAGGACGACAAAGGTATGCGTGAAAAGAGCCCGGCCGCCTATAGGGGGGCGGCTTGACACCGCCCCTCCCGGGGTATATGTTCCGTCCGTGAGGCTGCCTATATGATAAGGCCGGCAGTTAAATCAGCGGCGCTCTTATTGCTCGTTTTCATAATGTGGCTGGTTGCGCCTGCCTCGGCCGGCGCGGAAGGAGCGGACAAACACGTGAAGAACTCAAGCCCCGGGTATTGGAAAACCTTCAAGAAACCGGATGATGTGACATTGAGGAAGATGCTGACGCCCCTGCAGTACAAAGTGACGCAGAAGGAAGGCACGGAACCGCCTTTCGACAACGAGTACGACGCTAACAAAAAAGAAGGTATATATGTCGATATCGTCTCCGGCGAGCCTCTTTTCAGCTCCCTCGACAAGTTCGACTCCCACACTGGATGGCCGAGCTTCACGAAGCCCCTGGAGCCGGGCAATATCGTCGAGAGGGAAGAAAGGCACTTCCTCATAGAGAAGCGCGTGGAAGTGCGGAGCAAGCACGCCGACTCCCACCTGGGGCACGTCTTCCCAGACGGTCCTCCACCCACGGGCCTTAGGTACTGCATGAATTCGGCGGCCCTGCGGTTTATCCCCAAAGAAGACCTGCAGAAAGAGGGTTACGGAGAGTATCTAAAGCTTTTCCGGAAGTAGTCAAAGATAGGTCGCGCCGGGTGGTGAAGCTATATTTCTGCAGAACGACCCAGAGCATTTTGCAAAATTAGGTATCGATTCGAGAGGCGCAACCATGTCCTGAGCGCAGCATCGCGGAAGTCTCTCGGGCACCCGCCTCGCGCCGGAAGAAGCGGTGCGCGGGCCGCGCAGGCCGAGGCTGTCTGAGGGCCAGGCCGCCGGCAGCGGCCGGCCCGAGTTCCGAGGCCAGCGGAAGGGAGGCGCTAGGGCGGGTGAGAGACGAGAGCGCCGGCAAGCGAAGGATATGGTGGAGCCTCGAAGCAACGGGAATTATTTCTGCAAAATGCTTTAATCAAGGGATTGTCGAACCTGGATACGGAGGAGATATTTCTGCAAAACGACCTAAATCGGCTTCCTAGAGCCCCAGGAAGGCCTTCTGGATTACTTCCGAGTTGAGCAGTTCTTTCCCCGGTCCTTCGAGCACCACCCTTCCCGTCTGGATCACATAGGCCCTGTCGCAGATGTCCAGGGCCGCCTCAACGTCCTGCTCGACCAGGAGCACGGTGACCCCGTTCTTTCTTATTTCCCCGATAACCTCGAATATCTTGTCGACGAGAATGGGCGCGATCCCCCAGGACGGCTCATCCAGCATAAGGAACTTAGGCCTGCTCATAAGACCCCTGCCGATGGCCAGCATCTGCTGTTCGCCGCCGGAGAGGGTCTTTGCCTTTTGGGATGCCCGCTCCTTCAAGATCGGGAATATGGAATAGACGTAATCCATCCGCTCATCGATCTCTTTCCTGTTGCCGACCAGGTAGGCGCCGAGGAGGAGGTTCTTATAAACGGAAAGGTGGGGGAAAAGGCGCCGCCCCTCGGGCACGTGCGAAATGCCGAGGGCGACTATGCTGTGGGCCGGAAGCATGGTGATGTCCCTTCCCTCGAAAATAACCTTGCCGGAGGTGGGACGGAGGATGCCGCTGACGCCTTTCAGGAGGGTCGACTTCCCGTTGCCGTTGCCGCCTATAAGGGCGACTATCTCGCCCTGCGCCACCCGGAAGGAGACGGACTGCACGACCTTTATGCCGTTATACGACAGGTCTATGCGCTCTACGCTTAGCATATTTCTCTCCAAGGTACGCCTTTATGACCTTTTCGTCCGCTACGATCTCCTTTGGCGGGCCTTCCGCGATCTTATGGCCGTAATCGAGCACCACTACCCTGTCGGCAACGGGCATTATGCCCTCCATGACGTGCTCGACGAGGATGAGCGTGAGCCCCATATCCCTCAGGCGCCGCACGAGGTCCGTCGTTTCCCTTACCTCCTGGATATTGAGACCGGCCATGACCTCGTCGAGGAGGAGCATTTCAGAACCTGTCGCAAAGGCCCTCGCCACCTCCAGCCTCTTCTGCTCGGAGATCGTGAGGGAGGCCGCCTTCCAGTCGAGCTTGGCAGAGAAACCGAAAAGCTCCGCCACGTCTTTGGCCTTGGCATTGGCATCTTTCGTCTTTTCCCATTTGAGGAAAGCCCCGATCATGATGTTTTCGAGGACGCTCATCTCCCTGAAGACCTTCACGACCTGGAAGGTACGGCCGATGCCCATCCTGGAGGCAGTCTCGGGGGCTTCCTTCGTTATGTCCCGCCCGCGAAAGAGGATGCGACCCCCTGTCGCCCTGTAGAAGCAGCAGATACAGTTGAAGAGCGTAGATTTGCCTGCGCCGTTCGGGCCGATCAGGCCTATTACCTCTCCCCGGTCCACGGCGAAAGTGACGTCCTGGTTGGCTGAAAGCCCCCCGAACCTCTTCGTGACGCCCTCCAGTCTCAGTATCTCGCTCACCGGGTACCTCGCGCGAAAAGGCCGGAAAGCCCCTGGGGTCTCAGGATGGCGACGACAATCATGAGGAGAGAGTAAAGCATGAGGTCGATGCCCTGCCCTTCACTGCCCAGATAGACCCGCGTGAGCTCTACCAGGGGTATGAAGACGAAGGCGCCGATCACGGGGCCGAAGAGCTTTCCCAAGCCGCCGATAAGGGAGATGATGCACAGTTGGATCGATATCATCAGGTTGAAAGTGCTTCCGGGGTCTATGTAGAGCACGTACTGGGCGTAAAAGGTGCCGCATATGGAGGTAAGCAGCGCCGACAGGGAAAAAGCGTAGAGCTTGTATCTCCTGATGCTGATGCCGACGCTCCTGGCCCCGTCCGGGTCGTCCTTGATCGCCCGGAGGTAGTACCCCAGCTTGCTCCGCTCCACCAGGGAGCACACTCCCAGGGCAAGGAGGAATATGGCAAGCATGATGTAGTAGTAAGGAAGCTTCGTCGCGTGGAACTCGAAGTTGCTGAAAGACTGGGGCAGGATGGGCAGGTAGATGCCGACGGCACCGCCCACGAAATCCCAGACCATGAAAAGGCCCATCATGATCTCGCCCACCGCTATGGTGGCTATGGCGAAGTAATGGCCCTTCAGCCTGAAACAGGGATAGCCGACTATCACGGCAAGGGCCAGGGAACAGACGCAGCCTGCGGCCATGCCTATCCATGGGGAGAGGCCCGCCTTTGTGAGCAGGACCGCCGAAGCGTAAGCGCCTACGCCGAAAAAGACCGTGTTGCCGAAGGAGACCTGCCCCCCGTAGCCGCCGATGATGTTCCACCCGATGCTCATGACTGCATACATCATTATCATGATCAGCAGGTGACGCGGAAAGGGGTTGCGGAAAAAGAGCGGGTAGGCGATGAGGAGGGCCACAAAAATGAAGAAGAGGAAGAGATTTTTCTTCATCCCCTTACGCCTTGCCGAGCAGTCCCTGCGGCCTCGCCAGGACGACGACCAGGTAAAGGGCAAGGACTACGACGAACTTGATGGAGGGCGCCAGAAGGTATCCGCTCATCACCTCGACGAGGCCGACCGCGACCCCGGCGATGAAAGCCCCCACGACGCTTCCGAAGCCCCCCAGGGCCACCACTACGAAGGCAATGAGGCCGAAGTTCCCGCCCACCTCGGGGAACACGTAATAGAAGTTCGCAAGGAGGGCGCCCGCCACCCCGACGCTCGCGATCCCGATTCCCCAGGCCAGGGCGAACATGCGGTCGCTGTTGATGCCCATGAGGCGGGCTGCCTCCTTGTCCTCGGCCACCGCTTCAAGGCCCATGCCGGCGCGGGTCTTTTTCAGGAACAGGAATATGAGGCCGTTGCAGACGATCGCGCCGGCAGCGGCGACAAGCTGGGGCACACCTATGTAGATGCCGGAGATATTTAGATTTCCGCTGAGCAGGCACTGGGGGATTGCCCTGTAGTCGGCCTTCCAGAGGAACTGGGCCAGACCCCGCAGGAATATGAGGACGCCGAAGGTGACGAAAATCTGGGAAAGCATGGGCGCATTGATAATCTTTCTGATAAGCAGGTAATAAGTGATGACCCCCAGGACAAAGAGCGCGACCGTCACCGCAGGGAGCGAGTAAAGGGGGTCGAGCCCAAGGAGGGCGAAGCTCCAGTAAGCGAGGTACATGGCGAGCATGAGATACTCGCCGTGGGCGAAGTTGACTATGTCCATGACGCCGAATATCATCGTGAGGCCCACCGCGATCAGGGCGTAAAGGAAGCCTATGAGCAGCCCGCTCGCGAGGGTCTGGACGAATATCTCCACCGCGGCCTTACCTCTTGTCCCATTTCGGGAAGGGCCAGACTACGTCCTTCGTGGCAAGGTCGAGGGGCCATACCGTATAGTATTTCTCGCCCTGGATCTGGACGATGATGCCCCTCCCCAGCATGTTCTGGTGCGTCTGCGGGTCGAACTTCACGCCGGCCCAGGGCATGATGAGCTGGTCGGCCTTGAGGTTCGTCTCCAAAAGGGCCTTCTGGATTTTGGCAGGGTCCGTAGAGCGCGCCCTGTTGATGGCGTCGGCCAGGACGATCACCGCCGTGAAGGCGCGGGATGAGGAACCGTCCATTGGCTTGCCCGTCCTCTTCTCGAACATGTCGGCCACAGTCTTGAGCATGGGCTTCTTTGCAGCCAGGTCCAGGGCCCATACCTCCCGTGAGAGGATATAGTTCCCGTCCTTGCCGAGGGATCTCACGAATTCGGGATCTATATGGCCGGCGTCGTTCCCGAGGATGGCATCGGGCGCGAAGTTGAGCTCCTTGAAGGTCTTCACCGAGAGGATCGCGTCGGCTACATACGATGTCTGGAGCACTACCCTGGCGTTGAAGCTCTTGAGCCTCTGTATCTCGCTCGTGAGCTGCGTGCTCTTTGCCGGATAGGAGACTAGCCCCGCGATCTTGTAGCCGTACTGCTTGGCGAACTTCTCCTCGAACTTCGTCGTGTCCGCGCCGAAGAGCGTGTTCTCGTTGAAGAGCGCCACGGGGTTTGTCTCGACGCCTTTCTTCCTTTTCACGTCGTTCAGAAACTGAAAGAAATTCTCCGCGAAGAGCTGATCGTTCGGGGTGGTCCTGAAGAACCATTTGAATCCCCGCTCGGTCAGGGTGGGCGACGTGGAATCACCGTTTACGAAGGGTATGCCGTACCGCTCGGCAGCCTGGCTTGCCGTTGCGGTCACGGCACTGTGGTAAGCGCCTACAAGGGCTACGACCTTCTCTTGCGTGATCAGGCGCTCCGCCTCGGCCATGCCGACATCGGGCTTGGCCTGGTGGTCCCCGGAGACTATGACTATCTTCGCCCCTCCGAGGTTGGGCAGGCCTTCCCCTTTCGCCAGGGGCATATTGAGGTTGTACTTGTTGTTTATGATGTCGGCCGCGAGCTTTACCCCTTCGAGGAGCACCTGGCCGGTCGATGCGGCCGGACCGGTCAAGGGGTATATGACGCCGATCTTTATGTCTTTTTCGGCGGCGGAGACCGGGAAGGCGGCAAAGAATAAGACGGTGGAGAACAAGCAGAAACAGGCTATAGCTTTTCTCATATCAACCCCCTATGTGTTTGTAGAGAGAGGAGATGTAGTCCCTCCTCGCAGTGCTCAGCCTTAACGCCTCGTCCGGCGTGACACGGTCGAAGAGGACCCTGTCCTTCGGCTTGAGATGGGCGAGGCGGTCCAGGTCTGCAGACGCGACAACCCCTGCCCTGGCGTAACCGCCCATGGTCCTTTCAAAGAGCATGATGAGCGGCCTGCCGTCTGGCGGCACCTGGACGGTCCCGGGAAGGATGCCCTCCGATATGATGCTCTCGGCCTTTCTTTGAGCAAATTCCAGGGGCTTGCCCTCCAGCCTGATGCCGGTCCTGTTAGATTTCGTTGAGACAGAGTACCACAGATTGCTCTCGATGTTACAGAATTTATTGAAGGAATCGCCCACAAACCAGTCTTTCTCCGGGCCCTCCAGCAGTCGGAGCACATGGGGCGGATTCATTTGCGGGATGTGCGACTCCGGAACCCCTTTTCGTCCCGAAAGCCTGCCCCCCTCTATGGCTATTCGGTCCCCTTTGACGAGGGGTCTGCCTTTGAACCCCCCGAAGGTGCATTCCAGGTTCGTGGAGAAGCTCCCCATTACCCGCGGCAGGTCCATAAAGCCCGCGAAACCTACATAGTAGCGAAACCCCTCAAGCACCCCGGCTACCCGGAGGACACTGCCGGCTTTGGCGTGGAATGTTGCCCACGGCTCCACGGCCGCTCCGTCGAGAAAGGCGGCCACTCTGGCCCCTGTTATGGCTGCAGTCGCGGCAGCGGAAAAGGCGATGGAGAACTCGGTGCCGAAGACCTCTATAGCCGGCGCATCTGCGCTGTTTTCGAGGAGTCTATTGAGGGCGGCAAGGGCCGCCCCGTCGAGGGCCCGGGAGCTGGGGACGCCTATGTGGGCGTGGCCGGGCCTGCCGGCATCGACAACAAGAGAGAGCCATCCAGGGTGGATCACCTCTATCGAGTACGCCATCATACCCTCAGGAAGCGCACCCGGTCGCCCATGGCCAGCAGGCTGTAAGGCGGCTTTTCAGCATTGAAGAGCTTGACGTTTGTCTTCCCTATGATTCTAAAGCCCCCGGGTGAGTCAAAAGGATAGATCCCTGTCTGGAGCTGGGCGATGCCGACCGAGCCCTCCGGCACCTTGACGCGGGGCGCATCGAGCCTCGGCACGAACAGCCTTCTGTCGAGGGGCCCCAGGTAAGGATAGCCGGGCAGAAAGCCTACGGCGAAAACCGTGTAAACGGCGGAACTGTGGAACGCGATGACCTCTTCCTCCGTGAGGCCCAGGTATGCGCAAACGGAGTCCATATCGGGTCCGTGCTCTTTGCCGTAGGAGACGGGTATCTCGTAAAGCCTGGGCGGCTCGAACTCCGTAGAGGCCATTTCCTCCTGTCTCTCGCGCAAAGCGCCGGCGAGCTCCGCGAAGCTCGTCACTGCTTCGTCGAAACGAATCAGGCAGGCGGTAAAGGAAGGAACAACATCGGTAACCCCGGGGAGAGGAAGCTCCCTCAGGTACAGGTAAGCCTTTCGCACCTGCTCGTGGACGGGGAGCGATACCTCTTTGCCCAAAACCAGACGCAGTCCGTTGTCTCCGTAAGGCAGTATCTCCATTAGGTCATATCAGCCGGGACAATGGCTCCACGGCTATGCCTGCCGCCTCCATAAGGCGCCGGATCCTTTGGGCGGCAATTATGCTTTCCGCATTATCGCCATGAATACAAAGCGTATCTACTTCCATCTCGATCCAGCGGCCGCTCACGCTCTCTATCCCCTTCCTTGCTGCCATGGTTACCGCCCTTCCCGCAATGGCCTCCGGGTCCTTCAGGACAGCCCCGGCCTGTCCGCGGCCTAAAAGCTCTCCCTCATCGGTATAGGCCCTGTCGGGAAAGGCCTCGAGGGCTACGCGAAGACCCCGCTGGGCGGCCGCCCTTTTCAGTGCCTTGCCCCCGGCGGTGCCGAGGGTCACGAAGATCACGTCCTTGAAAGCTTTTTCTATCGCTGCGGCGAGGTCTAGAAAAGCCTCCTCCCGTCCGGCCATATTGTTGTAAAGGGCGCCGTGCAGCTTTATGTGCTGCAGCGGGACGCCGAAGAGGTCGAGGAATGCCTTGAGCGCACCCGTCTGGTAGAGGACATAGTTGGCGAGCTCCCTGGCGTCCACCTCCATCGCCCTCCTGCCGAAACCGAGCACGTCGGGGTATCCGGGGTGGGCCCCGACCATCACACCATGGTCTACGCACAGCCTTACGGTGGCTTCCATGCAGTTCGGGTCCGAGGCATGGAAGCCGCAGGCGATATTGGCGCTAGTCACGTGGCGGACCGCCTCCGCGTCATTGCCGATGCAGTAAACCCCGAAGGACTCGCCCATGTCGCAATTCAGGTCGATGGCCACGTACTTATATTAGCATAATCGAGCCGCGGAGGGTTATTTTCTTGGCCATGGGGGCTGCTATGGAAGCGGAGCGGGAATAAAGGTAAGGTTCCGGGGTGAAGCTCCCCGGCCACAGGCCGGGGCTTCCCGGATAGGAATGAAGAACAATTTATTGCGCCGACCCGCTACGCGGGTGCCCGCCCCGTCCACAGGACGGGACTTGCGGAGCGCCTCCGGTCAATCCCTCAGACGCAGCAGGTTCTTCACCTCCCTGCAGCCGCCGACGTTCGAGGCTATGATGGCTGCCCTCCTTCTCTGTCTGTCAGAGTCAACCGACCCGGTCAGGGTGACCACTCCTTTGACAGTCTCCACGCCGATGCCCAGGCCTCTCGTCACCTCGTCGTTCAGGAGCCTTTTTTTGACCTCGGCGGTGACGGCGGCATCATCCGCAGCCTGTTGGGCCGGGGCCGTCGAGCGACAGGAAGCGATGGCGGTCATGGCAAGCAAGAAAAAGATTGCGGCTGCGTATATCCTGGGCATGGCTGCCTCCCGGTGGAGCCTAAAAGACAAGACCTTGAATGGTAAGGGGCTAAAAGGATTATAAGCATTCATTACACGTCAGGCTTTGAAGCGGCACGGCAGGGGGCGCCTTCGATGAGGACCGGTATCCACCGGTGCTCGGCAGAGCCGGCCCGCGCCGGCCCTTTGCCTCGTGACCTCTATCTCCTCAAAAGGTCCACCCCTCGAGATCCGGCACCTTTCGTGAGGATGGCGAAGTCTTCGAATTCATACCTGTTTACCGGCTCTCCCCACTCCTCAATGGTTTTGCATGGAGGCGTACCCTTCCTTACAGCTTGGAACGCCTCCAGGACCAACCAGTCACCCCGCTGCAACATGGCTGAGCTGTTTCACCGGTCCGGCACGACGGCAGCCGAGCCGGTTTCAGGGCAGGCTGTCCCTCAACTCCCAGACGGCATCGAATTTTTTCAGATAGGTCCTCGTCTCTTCGGGCAGGCGGCGCGTCCAGGCATCGCTGCAAGCGCCGGCCGATTTCTTGACCCTTTTCGGACCGCAGTTATATGACGCTGCCAGATACCTGCCGACGAGATCGATGTTATCGCCCGCGCCGGCCAAGAGCTTCCTCGGCAAATCGGCCAGGTCGGATTCGAAAAGAAGGATAGAGGCTTTTGCGCCATTTACATGGTCCATGCTCCCGAGGACGAAGTCCCTGTTGAGGGCCGCCGCAGGATATTTCCGGCGTATCCTTTCATAGGTAGACGGAATGAACTGAAAAAGGCCCCTCGCGCCGGCAGGAGACTTGCTGTATGCGTACGCGTTGGAAGCGTTTGCCCCGACGACGGTCAGCACCTCCCGTATCAGCGCCCCTAACTGGTCATAGGGGCACGCCTTGAAACGCCCGGGGTCCATATGCTCGATAATGGAAAGAACAAGAAGGAGGTCAGCGAGCCTGCCGGACTGGACAAGGGAGCCAAGGGCGCGAAGTCTGACCCCCCGGTTCTCTAAATCGGTGCGGGCAGACTCGATCTGATCGCGAAGGTACGTGTAGCCCGCCCCGCGGATCTCGGGTGTGTCGATCTCGGGACCGTAGGGGGTATAGACTACTTCCTCGTAGTCGCCATAACGGCCGTGGACGATCGTGCGGATGGCGAGGACAGTCATGTCCTCCGGGTAAGCCACGCGAAATCTCGACGCGACGCCGTTGATTCTCAACTGGATGACGTGGAAGCCTTCCGTGGCGCAGCCTTTTTCCGTAACCAGCACCTCTTGAAGCTGTCTGTCCCGAAGGTTCTCGACCGCCAGCAGAAAGTTGGGCTTCACTATGGTTCCGTAGCGGAGCTTCGTTCTCTTCCTGCCCCTCTTGTCGACGAACGTAACCTTGGTCTTGCAATACCGCTGGCCGTATCCCGCGCTCTTGTTCTGCAGGAATTCCTGAGCGCGGCGGATCTCGTCAAGCAGGTTGAAGGCCGGGGGCATTATATCCCCTTCGACCGGCCCGGAAGGCGTCTCCTGCGCCACGGTTCCTTGCTGTTCCATGTCGATTGTCTCAGCGGCAGATTGAACGGCGAGAGGAAAGGGGAGGATGACGCAGAGCAACGTCGCAAAGAGAAAAACCAGCATTATAGCCTTCACCTGCCATAATTGTCTTTGACTCTGCGACTATTGTCAACAAAAATAAAACGGTGCAAATACAATAACTTCCGGAGGCGCGAAGGGGAGAAGATCCGATAGGACTGCCGTCAGAGGCCGCGCAGCCAGCCGGACAACCTGTCGCACCCTTCCTTGAGCATTTCCAGGCTGTTCGCGTAAGAGAAGCGGACGAACGATCCAGCGCGGTAGGCGCCGAAGTCGTAGCCCGGAGTGATGGCCACTTTCGCCTCCATGAGCGCCCTTTCCACAAACTCCATGCTGTCCATTCCCCATCTCCCGATGCCGGCGTAGATATAGAAGGCGCCCTCGGGCCACGCCGGCAGGCTGAAGCCGAGTTCTTTCAGTCGGGGAAAGAGGAACGCCCGCCTTTCTCTGTACGTTTTTTTCATCGCCTCGATTTCCAGGGCCGCGTCGAAGGCGTCAAGGGCCGCGTGCTGGGCTATGGTCGGGGGGGATATGAAGACGTTCTGGGCAACCCTCTGGATGGGCCTCACCAGCCACCGGGGCACGACGAGCCAACCGAGCCTCCAGCCTGTCATTGCGTAAGACTTGGAGAAGCCGTCGATCACGATTATATCGTCCGATACGGTGACGGCCGACGGGAATTCCCCTTCATAGGTCAGGCCCGAGTAAATCTCGTCGACGGCCAGACATCCGCCCTTCGCGGCAACCACGGCGTTCAAGCGGGACAGGGAATCACCGCTGTAGATCGTGCCGGTCGGGTTCGCGGGGCTGCAAACCATGACAAGGTGCGGTGCGGCCCCGCACTCCCCCACTTGAGAGGGGGTGATCTCGAACCTTGACTCCTCCGAGACAGGCAGGGAGACGACGCGGGCGTCGAAGAGGGTGCCGAAATTCCTGTAGCAGGGATATCCGGGATCGGAAATGAGGAGGTTCCTCTTTCTATCGAGGAGCACTGCGCACAGAAGGAAGAATGCGCCCGAAGTCCCGTTTGTCATTATGATCCTGTCTGCCGGCACGCTGACGCGGTAAGTCTCGGTGTAATGCGCGGCTATCCGCTCGCGCAAACTAGGTAACCCCAGGCTGTGCGTGTAGAAGGTATGTCCCTCCTCGATGGCCCTGATCCCTGCCTGCCGTATGGACAGCGGGGTCGCGAAATCGGGTTCGCCTATCTCCATATGGACCACCTTCTCGCCCCTGGCCTCGAGGGCCTGCGCCTTTTCGAGGAGCTCCATGACGTAGAAGGGCGCGATCCTCGCGGACCGTTCCGTACACCCTATGCGCTTCGCCTTTGCCATTGCATTACTCTACCACAAGGCGGGCTTGGAAACGAAGGGAACAGCGCTCGCTTTAGCGCAGCGAGCCTGCCCCGGAGGAAAGGTCGTCCAGTCTTGCCCTGTCGAGAAGCCTGATTCGGCGCCCCTCGACCTCGATGATCCCCTCGGCCGCCATCCTGCCCAAAACCCTGGAGACGGTCTCCGGCATGGTGCCCAGCACGTTGGCAAGGAGCGTCTTGGGTATGTCGAGCTGAACGATGGGCTCCCCCTTCGCGCGGTCGCTCAGATAGATAAGGTAAGAGGCCAGCCTGGCAGGCACCTCTTTCAGGGACAACTCTTCGACAAGACCGGCGAACTGTCTCAGTCGCTGCGACAGTAAGGCCAGCATGTTCATGGCAAGGGAAGGGTCGTCCCTTACAAGGTCGGTGAAAGCCGACCCCCGGAAGAAGATCAGGAGGCTCTCTTCTATGGCTTGGGCGTGGGCCGGAAACCTGCCCCCGGTAAAAACGGGGACTTCACCGAAGGGCTCCTGGAATCCCATAATATGGAGCACCTGTTCCTTCCCTTCGGGTGAGAGCTTGAATATCTTCACCCGGCCCCTCATGGGGATATAAAAGCCGTCCGCCTCCTCCCCGTCGGAGAAGACCACCTCGCCCCGCCTGTAAGTCCTGGGCTCGGCGATGCCCGCGATCCTGTCGAGTTGGGCGCCCGGCAGGCCCTTGAAGAGCGGCGCTCTTGCGATAAAGGAAGGGATGTCCATCCTTTCAACATATATCACAGTCCCGGGCAAAATGGTAGAAACGGCCGGCCCGACCCTCGGGCGCGCGCATTTGGGAATTGCCTACCCGCGGGAGCCTATGACACCCATTCCCTCGCACGTTGAGGCTCCACTTCCCGACCACCGTACGGCGTCCCTTCGCTGCCTGCCTCGCACCTTATTCTTTCGCTCCCAATGGTGCCGGGTACCCGCCGTCCACAGGCGGGTGGCAACCGGACTTACCCGTAATTGGTGCTCCTTCCACTCAAATCCGGAACTGGCAACATATGTGGGTATCTCGTTTGATTCGTGGTCCCTGGAGCTATTTAAAAGGACTTGCGTCTGCCTCGTCACAAGGCTGCGTCGCTCAGACAGCCGGATTTGTGCACTTCTCACTATTGTTTTCTTGTCTATGGAAGTGCACCGTTCCTTCCGCACCAATCGGGTGCCAAGTCCTCCCGCGATGGTCGCGTAAGAAAAGGCCCTCCCGTCCGGGTAAAGAAAAGGCTAGAGGGAAGGATGGGACGGGAATCTCGTCGGCCGCGCCTATAGTCGGCGCGGTGTTCGGGCTGGAAGGCCGAGGCGATTTTTGATGGATGACGCGAAGTCGTGAAGGCGCGCACCGGAGTGTACTTTGAGAGTACATGAGGATGCCACGCCGAACACGAGGACAAAGTCAGGCGCGAAAAGCGTCCGGCCCGCGAGAGAAAAGAGAAAACCTTGATATAGGTCAAGGCATCTCGGGCCCAAGTCCCTCATAATACATATAATAGGTTCAGAGAGAAAACGAAAGGAGGAAAGTATGTTTTGTTACCAGTGTGAGCAGACGGCAAAGGGCGAGGCGTGCACGGTTATGGGCGTATGCGGCAAGGAACCGCAGATAGCGGCACTCCAGGATTTGCTTATCGACGTGGTCAAGGGTATCTCTCTCTTCGCGGTGGAGAGCAGAAAGGTAGGCGTTGTCGATCCCGAAGTAAACGTTTTCACCTTCGACGCCCTTTTTTCCACGCTTACGAACGTAAACTACGATGCCGGCAGGTTCGTGGAGTACGTGCGCCGAGGCGCGAGGCTCAGGGACAGGCTCAGAGACAAGGTGCGCCAGGCGGGCGGAAAAGTCGATTTCCGGGAGCGCTGCGCCGTCTTTACACCGGCCTCTACCTTGGAAGAGCTTGTAAAGCAGGGCGAGGAGGCGGGCCTCATGTCGGACCCCTCGATCAATCCCGACATCAGATCGCTCCAGCACACGCTCCTCTTCGGCATCAAGGGCATCTGCGCGTACGCCGAGCATGCGCAGACTCTCGGGCAGCAGGACGAAGCGATCCCGGCCTTCATCCACGAGGGGCTCGCTGCCATAGCCCGGAACGACCGGGCCATGGGCATAAACGAATGGGTGGGCCTGGTGCTTGAGTGCGGACGGGTGAACCTTAGGGTCATGGAAATACTGGACGCCGCCAATACAGGAGCGTACGGTCATCCGGTGCCGACGAAGGTGCCCCTGGGCGCCAAAAAGGGGCACGCCATCCTCGTCTCGGGCCATGACCTGAAGGACATGGAGGAAGTCTTGAAGCAGAGCGAGGGAAAGGGCATCTACGTTTATACCCACGGCGAGATGCTGCCTACCCACGCTTACCCGGGCCTCAAAAAATATCCCCATTTTTACGGCCATTTCGGCAGCGCCTGGCAGAACCAGATAAGGGAGTTCCCGAAATTCCCCGGCGCCATTCTCCTCACTACGAACTGCCTCATGCGAGTGCAGCAGGCATACCAGGACAATATCTTTACAAGGGGGCCAGTCGGCTGGCCCGGCGTGCACCACTTCGACAGCAGGGACTTCACGCCCCTCATCCAGAAGGCGCTATCCATGCCCGGCTTCACGGCCGATACGGACGGCAAGTCCGTGATGACAGGATTTGCCCATGAGACGATCATGGGCGTTGCGGGCAAGGTGATAGAGGCTGTAAAGGGCAAGCAGATCCGCCACTTCTTCCTGGTGGCCGGGTGCGACGGGGCCAAACCGGGGCGCAACTACTACACGGAGTTCGTTGAAAAAGTGCCCAAGGACTGCGTGGTCCTGACGCTCGCCTGCGGCAAGTTCCGGTTTTTCGACAAGGACCTCGGAGACATCGGCGGCATACCGAGACTGCTCGACGTCGGCCAGTGCAACGACGCCTATTCCGCCATCCAGATCGCCCTGGCCCTTGCAAAGGCTTTCAACGTGGGCGTGAACGACCTGCCCCTGTCGATGATACTCTCGTGGTACGAACAGAAGGCAGTCGCCATACTGCTCACTCTGCTCTATCTCGGGATAAAGAACATGCGCCTCGGCCCCTCCCTTCCCGCCTTTCTAACGCCGAACGTCCTTGACTTGCTGGTTAAGAACTATGATATAAAACCCCTTACGGCCCCTGACGAGGACCTCAAGGCGATACTGGGATAAGGGTGAGGCAGCCCATGATGCGGGAGGACGACCGATGAAGTGCCCCGGGCAGGATACGAGATACTGGAAGCCTGGAGACATCTTTGAGATAAGCTGCCCCAATTGCGGCCGGCCCGTCGAATTCTTCAAGGACGAGTCGGCAAGGCGCTGCCGGGCCTGCGGAAAGATGGCGGTCAATCCGAGGATGGACTTCGGCTGCGCCGCTTACTGTGCCCATGCCGCCGATTGCCTCGGCGAGATAGGGCCGGAGCTCGCCGCCAAAAGGGAAGACCTCCTAAAAGACAGGGTCGCCGTCGAAGTAAAGCGCAGGCTGGGGCGCGACTTCAGGAGTATCTCCCATGCGGCGAAGGTCGCCCGCTATGCCGAGGAGATAGCCAGAAAGGAGAAGACGGGGCCGGCCGCAGTCCTGTGCGCCGCCTTCCTCCACGTCTTCGGAGAGCTGCGAGAGGCGAGAGAACCCTGCGCCGCCGGGAGGGAGCGAGAGGAGCGTGAAGTCCTGGAACGGTTGGGGGCGAGCCCGGAGCTGACAGCCAAAGTGTTGCACATTGTCGATGATTTTGCCGCTGCCGGCCCGCTCTTTGGCGAGCCCCAGGCCGATTCGGTCGATGCGCGCCTTTTCGCAGAGGCCCACCGTCTGGCCGCTGCCGAGGAAAGAAATGCCGAAGAGGCCGGAGGGAAGGAGGACAAAAAGTCATGAAAGTGAAAAGGAAGATCATAGAAATAGAGGAAGATCTGTGCTCCGGGTGCGGAGAGTGCGTGACGGCGTGTGCAGAAGGGGCCTTGGCCGTAATCGACGGCAAGGCGCGCCTCACGTCGGAGAACTACTGCGACGGGCTTGGCGCCTGCCTGGGCGAATGTCCCGAAGGAGCCCTGAAAGTTATCGAGAGGGAATCGGAGGAGTTCGACCCGGAGGCGGTGGAAGAGCACCTCGAGCCGGACGCCGGGGCGCCTCCGGCGGAGGCGATGGCCTGCGGCTGCCCGTCAAGCGATGTCCGGGTGTTCCCGTCATCGCTCCTCGCCGGCCGGAAAGAGGGGGGCGCTGCGGACGAGGTCCCTTCCGCCCTCGGCCACTGGCCTGTCCAGATCAGGCTCATACCGGCAAATGCCCCTTTCCTCAAGGGCGCGGACCTGCTCGTCGCGGCCGACTGCACGCCTTTGGCCTACGCGGGCTTCCACAGGGACCTCCTTCCCGGGAAGGTGGTCATGCTCGGCTGCCCCAAGTTCGACGACAGGGAAGAGTATGCCGCAAAGTTCGCGGAGATCTTCAGGGTCGCCGATATCAGGAGCATCACGGTCGTGGAGATGGAGGTGCCCTGCTGCTCGGCGCTGGCGGTTATAGTCGGGCGGGGGTTGGCGGCGGCCAACAAGCAAATTCCCCTTCAGGTGATCACGATCACCCGAAGGGGAGCCGTGAGGCCGGGTTAATTTCGCGCCATGCACCTGTCTCATCGAGGGCACAACATCCTCACATAGTGTAAAACTATGATCCGGTGTGCGCCCTCTCGATCACGGCACCTATCATCGAAATTTCCTCCGGCCGCAAAAGAGACGGTATCTACTTGACCTGCAAAGGGTGGATAGAGTTTACGCTTTCTGACAATAACGATCACCGCGGCAAAGACTGGACATGTCCTTGTCGGTGGCTATCCCCTCTCCACTCCCTTTCTCGGTGCGATGGTTATGACGGGCAGCATTACAAAATAGTCATTAGTCGCCGGCCCTTCTTTGAAAAGACCATAGGATTCAAGGGCTTTTGTATGTTACGGGTTTCTGACCATACATACTAATAAGGTCCTCGCCCATCAGCTTGTGCACGCGCAGGTGCTCCTCAATTTTGCCCAATGAGAGATCACGCAGGTCGATTTTTCGGAACTCGTTGAAGAACGCACGAACATTCATGGTCAGTTGCTCAAGGTGCTTCTTACGCATAATCAGCACTTCGTCGTTAAGCGCTGCGCCGGATGCAAGCTTAATTGGGGGAATAACTAAGATACGTGTGACAGCAGAGCCGGGATAAGCGCGCCTGAACCAGGCACTACTCCGGTTCATCTGGTCGGTTTCTCGTTTTTCTATTTCGGCACGGTTTATGTTGACTTCACTTTTGCACTCAAAAATGAGGTATTGGTTGTCTCGAAGGCCCCAAAGGTTATCAGGCCCTTCTTTCCACTCCTTGTCTGGACGATCGCTCTCAAAGCCCAGTGTGTTTGCAAGATCCTTGAGAGCCTGTTCAAATCGGTCCGCGATCACGCCAAATGATAGGCAAGTGAGAATGGCATCGAGGTCGGTAGCTACCGCCTCGAAAAGTTCATGCGTGGCCAGCCACCCTTTGATTCGTTCAAGTCGCCTTTGCGGGGAGAGGGTTTGAATTTTGCTGAATATCATGCCCTCTTTCGGCCGTAGAAGGGTATGGTTTGTTTTATGGGCGTTCTTTTGGAGTTCATTGGATTGTGCCTTGCTACTGGGATACGTGTACCTTGCCATCTCTTGTAAATACCAACCTTTGTCGTAGTCGGTGCTGGCATACTGGTCAATGAGTTTCTGAATGGTGTCGGCTGCTCGGTCATAGCCCTCGCCCTGAAACTCCCGCTCTGCGTTCACCTCTGTTTGGAGGATGTTGAGCAGATCGCTACGAGTCGTCTGGCCTCCCGATTCTATTTCATTCATCTGTTTGACGTACCAATCCTTCCAGCCCGCATCGCGTAGGAGACATTGATTGGCAAGGCTCTTGAAAGCCTTCATAGGATCGCTACCGGCCTCGATTTCCTCCTTCGCGTATTCAGCAATAGTCTTGCCGAGTTCTATTTGCTTGCGAGTTTGCTGTGAAAAGAACTCTCGCTGACCAGGTGCCTGTAAAGCGCGGACGAGGTCAGAGCCTATTAGAACAATGACGCAGTAATCCTTCTCGCCTCGAACGGAGCGCCCCATGCCTTGCTCAATAATACGCGCGATCCGACCGGCGATGAGTTTGCTGCCTTGACGACGATCTTCGAGGTACCGGTCGAGCAGTTCTTCGGCGAACGGCTTGGAGTCGATAATGAGGATACGGCACGTGTTGTCTGGAAGATCTATGCCGTCATAATAGTTGGCGACAACAATGGTTTTAGAATAAGATCGACTGCGAAGATCCTCAACTGCTTGATTGATCGAGTTCTTATCAACAACGCGGGCGCCGTATTTTCCCCAATCCGCGCATCGCTGCGTACTCGGCACAAGAACTACTATACCGTATTGGCGTGATGTGACCTCTTTCGCGAAGGTCTCCACTATAGCGGACCTGGCGAGTTCATCGTCAATGAGTGATGGGATTAAGACCATCTTTTCTCCAGACCAGGTCTCTTTAGGGTCTATGAGCGGGTTCTGAACTGTCGTTGGAGTGAGGCCGAAACCTTTCACCAGAAAGGAGTCGTCGGTAACCGTTGCCGACATAAAAAAGCGGTGCCTCGCGTTTGCATAACTCCCAAACTGTTCGAGGGGTGAGAGGTATGGTGAGATTATGACCTGAGTGCCAGAAACAAGGCACAGCGTATGCCGGAGTGAGTCTTTGAGAAGAGGCCAAGCAAACTTGACAGCATTTGTAGAGGCGTGCCGTGAAAGGATTTTGGCCACTTCGCTGGTTTTGTCCCACCACTCCCAGTAAGGAACGGGCAAATAAGCACTGTAGTCATTGCGCAAAATATCCTCGAAGCTTCCATCTCCTTGGCTGCGCAGCTCTTTTTCAAAGAGTTCAATAATCGCACTGTAAGCATTTGACTCGTTTGGCTGGCTCTGGCGGAGCGTAATGACGAACTGGTCCTTTATGACATCGATGCATGCATGCGCATCGTCGATTAACACTGATCCGACAGATAGTGATTTTGCGGCTAATCCGAACTTCGTACGCCCGTTGAATAGTTTGTGCACCACAGTGACGAGGATGGCCTGGCAGTCAGTGAACTCCTCGGGCAGTTCGTCTTCTGCGGTGACGCAATGAATGCCGAAAGCTTGAGCCTGCTCGACCGTTTGGTCGACGAGAAAGTAGTTCGGGCACAAATAAAGCGCAGGACCAACTCCCTCATTGAGTTTCGACTGCAGCATAAGTAGCCCCACTAAAGTCTTTCCCTGGCCTGTATGCAGTTTCAAGATCATGTCACGCTCTTCTCGACGTTTAGTGTGCCACTCTGAAAGAACCGTTTCCTGAACGGGGCGTAACGGCCCTTTGTCGCTCGCTCTATCAAGTGACTCGTAGAGCTTTACTGGATCGATTATCTTTGCCGCAGTCTTATCGCCGCCGATGCGTTTTCTGAAATCAACCATCTCCTATACCCCCGAGCTGAATGCGATCCACACGTAACCTTGGAAGGATGCCCACTAAAATATCACTTTTCTCCTCTTCCGCAAGGCCTTTAACAGCCGTCTCCGCCTCTCGATTGGTCCTCGTTATTGAGTAGAATAAGGTTTTGAATGGTATCTATCTGGCTACTCAGGTTTCGTATGATACGGATGAAGGATTGAGAGTCCGATTCACCCAGGATAAATAGTTTTTTTATGGGGCACACCTTTGTTTGAATGAATTCGGTTCTCATGTTGCTCTCTCTTGAAGTATGACCCGTTGCAGAAAATACTGGTCAACAGGGGGACTAAGTCTAAGAGGTGTCAGCCTCACCACCCTCTCGCGCTAAATTACTGTTCCCCCCTTCTGACGACGAACTGTTTTCTTCCCCTCGGCCCATCGTTTCGGAACAAGTTTCTTAGGTCCGCGCCATCTCTCTACGATACAGTTCTGAAACCATCGTTTGCCAATATTGGCGTGGTCCGTAATGATCACCTGAAAGGCCGGAGACAGCGCCTTAGCGACTTCGAAGGCAAGCCGATACATCCTAGTCACAGCCTCTCGGTCTTCGCTGCGGCCTCGTTTACTATCTCGCGACCAGTCGCGATCCTCCGGGAAATAAACCTGTGATGGCTGATCAATGAATAGAAAGCGAGGGACCGGGCGATGGTGTTCGGTAAACCACTTATGAAGCGCGAAGTGTGAGATTAAGTGATAACCGACCCAGTTTTCTCCACTACCCATACGGTCCATCGGAATAGGCCCACTTTCGCTGTCAGCTACAACTGTAAGTCGCTTCAAGTCCAGACGCAGCGGGTACTCGGAATGTTCCAAGCGTAACCCCTTTGCCCATTCGCTCATGTCTCGAGATATTATCGAAAGGCAGGATTCAATTTTATCCTGCACTATCGCATCACTTAATTCATCCTCAAGTCGGGATATTTGTGCACGCAATTCCTGTATTTCCTGCTTTATACTGCTCGTATCTTCAAGCATGGGCACGCTTTCCAAATAGAGACCTATTCTTCCCATAACGTGTGCTCGCCTAGCTGCCCGATCGCGTAACGATTGCAGTCTTTGACGAGACTTCTGGAGCACTTCCAGTGCCTCTCTATTATCATGCAACTTCCGCTGTGCCTCCTCAACGCTGCTCTGTAACTTGCGCACTATTTGTTGCATTTGCGGTGACCGCTCTTCAACCGCACGTATTTGCCCTTCCAGCTCAGCTACCGATTGTCGCAACTCGGAGATTAAGGGTATCCGGTCCTTGGCCAGTTGCGTCTGACATAGCGGGCAAGCGCAATGATCGTCAATATCGCCCCGATCAAACAGATCGATGCTTCGTAAGCGAATGAGTTGGGCATTTGCCTCGCGAGAATAGCCTTGACGATCCGAGGATAGTGCTTTTGCCGCGTTCAGTTGTTCTTTTGCCCGCTGTAGTTCATAAGTAAGTTGCTGCCGCTCTTCCTGCAAGCGTTCGAACTCATCGCCCTCAGCAACTACCTGTTCCTCCTCTTCAGGTGGGGGCTTCGTATAAATATCTTTCAGCGCAGACAAACAGTCTTCCCAGTCCTCGGGCAGAGACACAGAAGGTCTAAGGCCGATATCAGCCGCCTCGCTGATTAATCCTTGAGCGCGCGAGACACCTTTACCACGTATCGCCTCATGCTCAGCTATCTTTCTCTCCAAGCCACTAAGCACGTGGCGGAGCCTCCGCAACTCGGCCATCTTGGTGACATGCTCATCTTCGACGGCGCCCAAAAAATATGGAATTGTATCTTTTATGGACTGCGGTATCCATTCCTCGCTTTGCTTATGAAAGAGATGCTTGTTGCTTATCACTTCGCTTTGCTGTTGAAAACAATAGAAGAGTGCGTGACGAATGTTTGCAGTGAGTGGCCTCCTGGTCTGCCCCTGCGGGGGTTCGTGCACATTTTCAGATATACCAACGTGTGTTGTCAAAAGTCCCTCAAGGGATTTGGGATTTGTCGTCTGAATAAGGGCCGAATACTTCGGGATACCGATTTCTTTGCCAATATCGTAGAAGACGTCAGAGGACGCAGGCTGTCCGGCGCGCGGCAGCCTTCGTGCTATGAATACATGGCCGTCAATAACCTGCAAGCGAATTCCAACCCATTCGACGACCTGGCGAATGATTCCTTCTGGCACTCCGCATTCGGAAGCTCCAAGGCAGTAATCAATAATTTCAATTAAAGCGGTTTTCCCCGTCTTTGATGCTCCCGTGATGATGTTGAGCCGTCCCGATTGAAAGGAGAGTACACGCCTTTTTCTGTTGAAACCGTACAGAACAACATCTAACACTTGGAAGCTCATGGCCTAATCCCCCAAAACGCCATGACCATATGAACGGGGCCTGCTGCCGCAAACCACTTACCCAGAAATCGGGCACGTACTAAACAATCATGTGCTTCATCCGTCAGCTTCCTGGTGGCTCGATTGATTTCTGTTTCCCCGACCTTTGCCCGCAAAAGAGCGCCTTGCATGGCCATACGGTCAAGCTTCATGGCAAATCGAATAGCCTCTCTGGTATATGGCATGAGGGAAACAACCCGTTCGTAAAATAAGACCCTAGCTGAAGAATTCTCCTGCAGCAATGCGGCCATAGACGTTCGCGTGTTGGGCGGCAGAGACTCGCGCGTGGGCTTATGCAGGATAATCGGAAGGACCATGAACGCCAGAGGGAACGGAAGGCCTTCCTTCTTGGCCATAGCATACCTGGCAACTGCGGCCGATAATAGCGTCGAGCAAAAAGCTGGGTTGAGAAGATACGCTTCTTCTTTGGGACGTTCTGCCCACAATTTCATGACACTGCCCTCAAAACACCGACTAACTGCTGCAAACGCTCTTTGAACTCAAGATGCCATCCTACGCGCCGGGCGTCAGAAAGAATCTGATAGGTACCGCGAGAAACGAAGGGTTCAGTCACGCCCGGCCGAATCCGTGGATGGTTCGCCGTTTCCACCCACCCGTACAGCGTCTGCCCAGCAGTTTTTTTTGCTTGCTCCGCCGCGGCATCCTGCCGAAGCTCGTCAGCCATCTGCTGGAAAAGGATGTCCCACTCCTCCACGAGCCGATCCTCATAGCGTTCTAGTTCTCCGAGAAGAAGTAGTTCTTCGCGCAGCCAACGAGACCTCTGCTCAAAGGCCCTGAAGTAATTTCGGATCGCGTGCAAGATCCGGCCCTGGCCAACCTCGATCAAACGCAATTGATGAACGACAAAACGGTCGTAATAACCTGAAGCATCGATACTTGCGGCAATGATATCGTCGTCAATGGGCAGGCTATCTTGTTTGAACTGCTCTCTCAGAAGACCGATCTCAGCGATAAGCTCTTCGCTCTTTATTGGGGCATCTGCGCTACCGGATAGGTGCTTGACTACTCGCCGATACCACCAGCCTTCAAGGCGGTCGAGGAATGAATCAAGATAATGTTGTTCTGCGGCAAAGTACAGAACCTTTTTGAGGTCAGATTCTAAATCCAGGATCGTCGGGACACCATCGATGACGAAAACAGACTTCAGAAGCTCTCTCCGTTGAGCAAGGTTTAGAGAGCGGTATGCCAGGTAAGCCTGGGATTGGTGAGACTAGTCGACGACTCTGCCGTTGAATTTAGCCGTCGCATAGCATTTTCAGTGTCCCTTGAATCGGGCCTTAAATAGTGGGCGGCACTGCCGCTCGCTGCTTGCCCTGTGGTAACCAGAAAGAAGAGGGTTCCTTGAGGCAATCCGCCCTTTACTATACCCTCGCACCATACTCGCATGCTCTTCCAAAGGTCAGGGGAACTATCTGTCAAATCGGCTGGTTGTTTTATGTGATGTTTGGTTTGAAGTAATTCCGGCGCGTCTCCTGCTTTTTCAAAAACGACATCATCAAGGGTCTCTATGGAGATAGTAAAATCGTCTTCGTGGCGCAAACGACGAAGCGCTTCAAATAATGCGTACCGCACTTGATACAGGTAGCCGAGTGCAGCAGGAGACGCCGAGTAAGCACCTCGGTCCTTCGAACTCACGAGCCGAACCTCCCTTGGCCCTTTCTTACGCACAGGGTGCGTCTCCTATTAATTATCATCGTTGCTCTTGTAATGCAACAAAAAGCTAAGAAAATGCCAGTTAAGAATCAAAACCGCACTGCTTTGGGGGGAGCAGAAGGGGACGTCCGTAAATAAGTAAATAACTACCATCTCCCCTCCCACCACATGCGTTAATCATAGCCACCAGTAATGTTGTATTGCAAGAAAAACATTCAGCGGCTCTCTTTCAGGAACTATTGGCGGGTGTCGAATATCCGACCCCGGACGCCGGGACCTAGTTTAGGCGCCGTTGGGGTCAGCCCTTTACAGGCTGTTGAAAAACTCGCCCTTTCCCTCATAAATCAGTGGTTTTCCTCTCATCCATCTGCTAGAATTCAATAACTAAAACGATTGGAGGGATGGGTGTTAGGCAAAAAAGATCGCAACGAGAAG